>ERZ808262.61-NODE-61-length-95292-cov-14.248107_pt1 | contig 95292 bp, 88 predicted proteins | sample MGYA00520895_ERZ808262 | MGnify/ENA primary metagenome ERZ808262 (study PRJEB31516, sample SAMN03275588) | gut metagenome | biome: mammalia-associated habitat; material: feces | host: Papio cynocephalus | place: Kenya | collected 2012-08-02 ...
GCGTGTCTTGCTTGATAGCGAAGCGTCAAACCGTTTGGATAGAAAACGGTTTCAAAAATAAAAGAAACGATTTGCTTTGATTTTATATGGAAGCGTATCGAAGCGGTCATAACGAGGCGGTCTTGAAAACCGTTTGGGTGAAAGCCCACGGGGGTTCGAATCCCTCCGCTTCCGCCAAAAATATGCTGATGTGGCTCAGGTGGTAGAGCACATCCTTGGTAAGGATGAGGTCACCAGTTCAAGTCTGGTCATCAGCTCCAAATCCGTGAACGAAATTCGTTCACGGATTTTTTATATCTTCGTGTACGAAGATATAAAAGCGCGGCTTTCAACCGCGCGGCGCGCTCGTCGTCATCGCACGACGATTGAGAATACTTCGTGCTCTCATCGCCTTTGCTTGCCGTCATCAGCATAAAAAGTGGACGAGATTAGTAGTTCACGGATTGTTCATATTTTTGAGTAACGAAGATATAAAAGCGCGGCTTTCAACCGCGCGGCGCAATTATTTTCACATCGAAATTCAAGCGCAGAGAAGGGCGAGATATATGGTTTCTAATATCGACCGTTGCGCATATTTGCATATCAGAGTTCTCGTATTCGTGTATGCGCAAATATACATATGTCTAAAAAAGTTACAGTCAAGTGTTTACGAGTGAAATTTCGTGTGCTATAATGTCAATATTATAGATTTTATATTGTGATAAGGTGAAAAATGAAAATCAAACTGAATGAATTTTTCAGACGTGACGTTGACGGCGTCGACGTGTTGCTTACGGATTCCCCCGAAGTCAAAGCGCAAGTGAAAAAGCACAAAAAAACCGTGAAAGACGCAATCGTATGGTCGATTGTGGGTACGCTTTTGTTCGTGTTGGTGCTCAACGTCGTGATTTTGCCGCTTACGGGCAAGTGCGCGCGCGTCGAACGAGTCACCGATTATGTCGGCGACAATCAATATATCGCTTTCCACAAGCCCGAAGGTTTGATGCTTTCCGCTCACCGTGCGGGCGGCGTTCTCGAACCCGAAGAAACTATGGCGGCGTTCAAGCAATGTATGGAAGAAGCGCAAAGAGAGAATTACAAAGTCGACATTCTCGAATTTGACTTGCACCTCACAAAAGACGACGTACTCGTGCTTATGCACGACCACGAAATCGACCGCACTTCAAACGGCACGGGCAAGATTTGCGATATGACTCTTGCCGAACTCAAAACCTACAATTTCGGCTATAACTTCCAAACCGAAGACGGCGTATACAAATATCGCGATAAGTCCGACGCGGAACTCGAAAACGTGCGTATCGTTACGCTCAAAGAAGTTTTGGATTACGTCGAAAAGGTCGCTCGCCCCGACAAAACTATGAATTACGTCATAGAAATCAAGGACGGCGGCGATGCGGGCAGACGCGCTATGAACAAACTTTATCGCATGATGGTTGAGTATAAAATGATAGATCGCACGGTGTTTGGAACGTTTCAAAGCGAAATAAGCAAATACGTCGACGAGTGCAATGCTTTGGGCGTATTCGAGCAAGAAGTGGTGCGCTCTGCGGGTATAACCGAAGTGCTCGATTTTTATTTCGCATTCCTTTACGGTAATACGAACGCAAAATTCAACTTTGAAGTTTTGCAAATTCCGATGGGCTTCAACGGCTTCTTCGATTTGTCCACGAAAGAGTTTATCGACTTTGCGCACAGCATGGGCATTGCGGTGCAGTACTGGACGATAAACGACCCCGACGACGTTGCCAAACTTCAAGCCAACGGTGCGGACTGCATAATGACGGACAACCCGAAAATGGCATACGAAGTTCTGCACAGAAACGACAAATAAGTTTGCAAATAAACTCGGTTTTGACGAAACGCAATTTTGTAGAAACGACAAATTTCTGAAAAAATAAACGATAATTGGTTTTCGAAAAGCAAACGATTTTCAAAACGAATTATAAAAAAGGCACTCTTTCGAGTGCCTTTTTCAATTTGTCGAGCGATTATTTCTTTTCGTTCTTTTCTTCCTTTTCCTTGCCGAAGCCTTTGAGGAATCTGCGGAAGCCGCCTTTTCTGCCGTTGAGCATATCCACGAGTCCGTCAAGCGAACGCTTGGATATAAGCCCCATCGACCACGCCGCTATCGTGCGGTAGGGCATATCTTTGACGGAATTGGTGAGCATTTCGGGGTTCTCGGACGAGAGTGCGACGAGGTTGACGACGCCCACGCAGAGATTGTACATAAACTTGCCGAATGGCGAAACTCTGCATTGACCGATCGTGTTGTTTGCAAGCAATTCGCCTTTTTCGTAAGGTCTGTTTTCGATCATCTTTGCGCCGTAGAGTGCTTCGAATTGCTCGACGGGGATCTCGGTTGCGTTTGCGATGTCGTAATAGCAAGGCGCGGCTGCCTTGTAGTCGGGGATAGGTGCGTCGGGATTCTTGGACGTAACGTTTACGATACCTTCGAGTTTGATGTCGCGAGAGGACGCGCCCACCAAAATCTTGAAGTCGCCGCTTTCGACGTGCCAGTCTTTGATTTCGACGTTGTAGTATGCGAACGCTCTTGAATCGAGAGTGATTTCGACGTCTTTTTCTTCACCCGGTTGCAAGAATACTTTTTTGAAGCCTTTGAGTTCTTTTTCGGGGCGATAGAGAGTGCTTTCGATGTCCGAAACGTAGAGTTGCGCGATTTCCGCACCGGCGACTTTGCCGACGTTCTTGACGGTGAAAGTGACGGTGAGCGGGTCGCCTTCGTTGATTGCGTTTGCGCTTATGCGAAGATTCGAGTACTCGAATTGCGTGTAGGAAAGACCGTAGCCGAAGGGATATTTGACTCTCTTTTTCGCACTGTCGTAATAGCGATAGCCGACGTAAATGCCTTCGCGGTATTCAACCGTTCTCGGTCCCATACGGAAGTATTTCGAGCCGAGATAATCGTCTTCGTGGACGGGGAAGGTTTCTGCGAGTTTGCCCGACGGATTGACCTTGCCGTAGAGAAGGTTGTACGCCGCTTCGCCGCCTGCCTGACCGCCGAGATATAGGTTGAGAATGCCTTTGACGCTCTTGTCCCAGTCGCCGATTTCGACGGGCGAACCGCAAGAAAGCACGACGACGACGTTTTTGTTGACTTTCAAAATCTCGTTGATGAGAGTGACGTGCGATGACGGCATTTTGATGTGGCGACGATCGTAGCCTTCCGATTCAAACGCATCTGTAAGACCGACGAACAAAAGCACGACGTCCTTGCCTTTTGCGACTTTTACTGCCTTGTTTATGAGGCTCTTTTTGTAGCCTTCGCCTTTGAGAACGTAGCCGTCTGCGTACTCGTAGGGTTGAGCGACTCTATCGAGTGCGTCGGTGAAAGATGTGAGTTTTGTGGGAAGAATGTGGCTCGAACCACCGCCTTGATAGCGGATTTTCTTTGCGAGTTTGCCGATGACGGCGATGTTTTGCTTTTTGCTTAAGGGAAGTATGCCGTCGTTTTTGAGAAGAACCGCGCCGCCTTCAGCCGCTTTGCGAGCGATTGCGTTGTGTTTTTCGATGTCAAAGGTTACGCCTTCGATTTCGCGCACGATGTTTTCGTATGCGAATCTGATGAGGCGGAGCACCACTTTGTCGATGTCTTCTTCGGTGAGAGTGCCTGCTTTGAGTGCCTTGTAAACGGTGTCGTCGTTAAGACCCTTGCTGCCGGGCATTTCAAGGTCCATACCTGCCTTGACGCCTTCGGCGCGGTCGTTAACTGCGCCCCAGTCGCTCACGACGATGCCTTTGAATCCCCATTCGTCGCGAAGAATATCGGTGAGGAAGCGTTTGTGGTCGCTAAGGTACGTTCCGTTGAGGCGGTTGTAGGAACACATAACGGTCGTGGGTTGTTCCTCTTTGACGATATGCTCGAAAGCGGGCATATAGATTTCGCGCAAAGTGCGCTCGTCAACGATGGAATCGATTGTCATTCTTATGTATTCTTGGTTGTTTGCAAGATAGTGTTTGAGGGAAGTGCCGACGTTTTTCTTCTGTACGCCGTGAACCCACGCGCCGCCCATACGACCTGCAAGGAACGGGTCTTCCGAGAAGTATTCGAAGTTTCTTCCGCACAACGGACTTCTTTTGATGTTTACGCCGGGTCCGAGAACGGTCGAAACGCCGAGAGATTGAGCCTCGACGGCGATAGCCTCGCCGACTTCTTCAACGAGGTCTACGTCCCAACTCGAAGCGGTGGTGACTGCGCCGGGGAAGCAAGTTGCCGGTTCGGGCGTTTGCATAATGTTGACGCCTTTGCCGATTTTTTCACGTCTGAGTCCGCTCGGCCCGTCGCTCATACGCACGGCGGGAATGTCGATTCCGTCGCGTTTGACGGGTTGAGTGAGCCAGTTTGTAGAACCGGAAAGCATAGACACTTTTTCGTCAAGCGTCAACTTGCCCAGTATTTCCAAATAGTCCTTGTCGTTCATAATTTCCTCCAACAGAGTGTTTATATTTTGGTTTTTCGGCGATAAAGTACCGATTGTGTGTTTTTCGTCTTTTTGTCGCGAGACTTAATTCGCGTGCGCGTTATTTATATAATCAAACAAGTTTTGAAAACTATATTTCATTATATCATTTTTGCCCTCAACGTTCAATATGAATTTTTGCAATCGCAGATACGATTATTTTTTAGCGGCGAGTTTTTCTTTTTCACGGATAGAGAGCGGCATTTCGTCGTTTATATAGGTGTTCCAAACGTCGATTCTATCCTTGTCGTCGAGATAGCGAAGCACTCTTGCGGGCGAGCCTACCGCAATGCAGTTGGCGGGCAAGTCGCGAGTCACAACGCTTCCTGCGCCCACGACCGTGTTTTCGCCAATCGTAACGCCGCCGCAAATCGTCACGTTCGAGGCAATCCAGCACCCTTTCTTGATTGTAACGGGTTTTGAATATTCGAGGTCGTGGAAGCCGTCGGGATATTGTTGATTGAGGCGTTCGCTTGCCAAAAACGGGTGACAAGGCGTTGCGATTGTTACGTTTGCGCCGAGCCATACGCCGTCTTCGAGCGTTATGGGCGAAATGTCCAAAAGCGTGCAGTTGTAGTTGAAAAATGTATCGTTTCCGACGTGAATATTTACGCCGTATTCGCAATAAAACGGCGCGAAAATCCAAACGGATTTGCCCTTTGAAGACGGAATGAGTTTGTTGAGAAGTCGTTTTTGTTTTGGTGCGTTCCAAACGGGGCATTTGTTGAATCTTTGCGTCAGCCACATACCCCTTGCGTGTTGCCAGAAAATGTCTTTGCTCGACGAGTTGTAGAGTTTGCCCTCAACCATATGAGTCCAGTCTTTCTTTTCCTTGCTCATATCAAAACCCCCTTTCGATATTTTTTTACGATACCATTTTATTTTATAAAAGGATAGATTTATATCAAAATTTATTACAAAATATCAAAAAACCGTTGTAAAATACAAAAAGTATGATATTATCTTCGTATGAGCAACGACGACAACGCAAAACTTAACGTCCGATTCCTTCCCAAAGGCGTGCAAAATCCGCAATTCGAGCAACGAGAAAGCGGCGTTGCGCATACGCCGTACAGTCGCGAAGTGGCGTTTTATACCTGCATTAAAAACGGTGACCTCGAAGGACTCAAAAGCAATATGGCGAGTTTTATGAGCGAAGCGTTGGTCGTGGGCAGAATGAGCGACGACAATTTGCGCCAAGTCAAGTATCTTGCCGTCAGTTGTATTACGCTTGCCACGCGCTACGCCGTCGAAGGCGGACTTATGGAAAGCGAGGCGTACAACCTCTCGGACGCGTACATTCAAACCGTAGATAAGACGGATTCGCCTGAAGAAATAATGAATTTTCTCATCGAAAAGGCGACCGAACTTACTATGCTCGTGAAAAGTCACCGCCAAAGGCTGGAATATCCGCCGTATATCCGCAAGGCGATAAAAGTTGTGAACGCGAGGCTCCACGAAAGACTGACTTGCGACGACGTTGCGAGCGAGTGCGGCGTGAGCGCGGATTATCTGTCGCAAAAATTCAAAAAGTACGTCGGCGTAAGTTTGCACAAATACATCGTTACGCAAAAACTCGAAGCGTCCAAAACTCTGCTTGCAAGTGGTGTGGAATACGGCGAAATCGGCTATTATTTCGGGTTCTGCTCGCAAACGCACTACATTCAGTGCTTCAAAAAAGAGTACGGAATGACCCCCAAAGAGTATATCGCCTTAAACGCAACCGTTTGAGTGCGCCTTAAATTAGCGAAAAAAGTGCGAAAATGTCGCGTTTTTTTGAAAAAATTTAGCAAAAATCGGTAACCGAAATAGGATACGAACGTTTTTATAGTGAGGAATGAATGAAAAACACCGCTTGGGAAAACCTGTTTAAGAAATACTACAACGAGGCTCTCTTGTACGTGTTTTCGTTCTGCCACAATCGCACGCTCGCCGAGGACATCGTGCAGGAAGCGTATATGCGCGCAATCCGCTCTATCGACGAGGAAAAAGACGGATTTAAGTTCTGGCTGTTCAAGGTGTGTCGCAATCTCTACTTCGATATGCTCAGAAAAAACAAGAGAATCGAAGGGATAGAGGGCGACGTGCAGTCGGACGATTCGCTTGTGGACGACGTGATTCAAAAGGACGAATACCGCGCGCTCTACAAGGCTATATCACTATTGAAAGACGGCTATCGCGAGGTCGTGCGGCTCTATTATTTCGACTCGATGTCCGTCAAGGAAATAGCGTCCATCGTCGGCGAATCCACGGACAACGTGAAGATTCAACTGTATAGAGCGAGGCTCAAACTCAAAGAAATTTTGGAGGCAAATATATGAATTTTGACGAAGCGTTCAACCACTGTCGGGACGGTGTCGCCACCGAAGAAGAAAAACAATTCGTAAAAGAGCAACTTGCAAAAGCCAACGAGTTTTTGCAAAACGAGTCCGTGCGCGAGGAATCGCCGGTTAAGGAAGCGGACGCGGAAGACGTGAAAAAAGCCAAAAAGAAATTCAAATGGAAATATATCGTCATTCCGTTCTGCTCGCTCGTATGTGCGCTTGCGGTCATTGCCGCAATCCTGGGCGGTGTGTTCGGATCGGCGGCGTCGTACGCCAAAAAGTCGGCTGTGTATTCAAAATCCGCTTGCATCGATATTGCAAAGGCAAAAGCATTCGAATTTGTCAGCGATTCCAACAACTTCACGTATGTCAACGCTGCAAGCAAAGACGACTTCCAAACCGAAGACGCGGAAGCGGACTTCAACTACAACGGCAAGGATTTGAAAAACAGTTATTACACGTATATCATCGAACTCGAAGTCAAGCGCAGCGATTTCGAAATCAAAATCGAGGTCGACACGAGAAACGGCGATTGCAAGGTTATAAAAGTAGATTGACCTTTCAAGACGCAAAGCGAAAAATAGCATTTAAGGAACGTTTTTTCAAGGCGTTCCTTTCTTTTTGTATTCTACAAAATATTCCACTAATTTTTGTATAGCGTTTGCATACAATAGTTGTATGTGGTCAAACGTGATTAGCATCGGCAAAGAGTACGGAAAGGAAATCGACTATATCCTTAAAAAACTTCAATGCACAAAAGACGTGTCCTATGCAACGGAAGAAAACGACGAGAGAATATGGATATATCTTGCGTCGTCTTGCGACGTTTCGCAAAAAATCGAAAACGAAATGTATCGCACGCTTGCGGTCGTGTTTTTGTCGTATCTAAAACTCAGATTCTTTCTGGAAAGATTGCCCGTTCACCGTATGTCGTACGCAAAGTGCGCACTGATTTGTTCGATGCTTCATTTTGACAAGGACTTTGAAGAAAACGTCGTGGCAAAGGTGTTGTCCGATTCGATGGACTACAACATTGACGGACTTTTCAATTTTCGTATGCGCTCATTAAAAGACGCTTGGGCGGAAATTGCGGACGTGGCGTCGAGATTGCTCGAAGGAAGCGAGGGCGACAAGGACGTTTTCGACATAGCGGCGTTTATATCGGGAAGCGACGGCGGAAAGAACAGAATCGCAACCGACGGCAAAATCGTCGAGAATCTGACCGAAAGACGCAGGGTTGAAATCGTGAGATTGTTCAACGAGGAAGAATACAATTTGCTCGACGCGATAATAAAAGAAAAACCTTGCGAAATATACGTCGAAAGGAACGGTTTTTCGGACGGACTCAACAACGCTTTGCGAAAAATCGCAAAAGTGATAGAGAAAGCCTAAAACACGATTTGTGTCGCAATTTGTTGTTTTTAGAAGAAAAATGGCAAAAAATATTGTTTTTTGAGAGCAATAATACACGATAAGTGTATAACGCAAACAAATTGCGACACAAATCGTGTTTTAGTAAAACTTGTTCGAAGACGGAACGCGAGCCGCAAGGCGGCGAGGAAGCGAGCGCCGAACTTGACGGAAAGTACAAGTGAACGGGCGAGTGTAGATTTTTTTCGCCCGTGAACGAGTGGCATAAGTAGAGAACGATACCTTTTTATGTGAGTGCCGAGTGTTGCCCCACGCGAAGCGGACGCCGTGGGTTCCCTCAAAGTATGCAGAGGGGGAACGGCGGGCGGGGAAACACGTGAGGAAGGGGAAATTTTTATTTAGAGTTTACGCCGCCAAAATTTTGTAGAGAAAGAACAAAACACGTGATAGATGGAAAATTATATTTTGGTGTGTTTTTACACAATAAAAAAGGCAGGCGCTGCGCCTGCCTTCTCAAAAGTTTTAACTTATCAATAAACTTTTCTCGCTCTTATCACGTCGTCGCCGTCGATTGTCAAATCGGTGTCGGTGTCGATAATCGTGTAGCGAAGCCCGTTTCTCGTCGCACTGATTCCGCCGAATCTGTTTTCGCCCGTATCCGTCGAAATGACGGTGTAGCGATGAGCCGCGCTCATTGGCGCTTTGACGTTGGGCAAATTGACAGAGTTGGTGACGTTTCCGTTTTCGAGATAATCTTTAAGTTCGCCTGCCGCCATAACCGCGCAGTTGTCTTCGGCTTCTTCGGTGGACGCGCCGAGGTGCGGTATTGCAACGATTCCGTGTACGCCTATGCAATTTTCGTCGGGGAAATCCACGACGTATTTGCGAAGTTTTTTGCTTTCGAGAGCGGCTTTTATTGCGTTTACGTCGCAAAGTTCACCGCGTGCGGCGTTGATTATAATCACGCCGTCTTTCATCGTCGCAAGGCTTTCGGCGTTTACGAGACCTTTCGTTTGCGGTGTCATAGGCATATGAAGGGTCACGAAGTCTGCGTCTGCCCAAGCGGATTGCATAGTGTCGAAAATCGTTACGAAGGGGATTTCCGCTTTTGCCGCTTCGGATATGAACGGGTCGTAACCCACGATATTCATTCCGAGCGCGTGCGCGGATATTGCGACTTTTCTGCCAATCGCGCCGAGACCCAAAACACAAAGTGTTTTGCCTGCGATTTCGCTGCCTGCAAACTGACCTTTGCCTTTTTCCACTTGTTTTGCAACGTCGTCGCCTTTAAGGGTGCTTGCCCATTCGATTGCTTCGGACACGTTGCGCGCGCCGATAATAAGTGCGGCAATGACGAGTTCCTTGACGGCGTTTGCGTTTGCGCCGGGGGTGTTGAACACGCAGATACCTTTTTTAGCGTAGTCCGCGTGCGGAATATTGTTCACGCCCGCGCCCGCTCTTGCGACTGCCAAAAGCGAGGACGGAACGGCGTATTCTTCCATTTTGAAAGAGCGTACGAGTATGCCGACGGGGTTCTCGCTCGAATCGGTGAGATTGTAGCCGTCAAGCACGGGATTTGCGAGTTTGGATATAGAATTGAGTTTGAGTACGTCCATAGTTTGCCTCGCTTGCGATTATTTGTTTTCGAGTTCGAATTTCTTCATAAACTCGATGAGTGCTTTCACGCCTTCTACGGGCATTGCGTTGTAAATCGACGCTCTCATACCGCCCACGAGTTTGTGACCTTTGAGGCTGACAAGTCCCGCTTGTTCTGCTTCTTTGACGAATTTTGCGTTGAGTTCGTCGCTCGGCGACACGAAAGGCACGTTCATAAGCGAGCGGCTTTGTTTCTCGACGAAGTTGTTGTAGAAGTCGCTCTCGTCGATGAAGTCGTAAAGCATTTTGGCTTTTTCGCGGTTGATTTGTTCCATAACCTTAACGCCGCCGAGTTTTTTGAGGTGACGAAGGTTGAGCATCATCATATAAATCGACCAGCAAGGCGGTGTGTTGTACAAACTGTTTGCGTCGATTTGCGTGCGATATTTGAGCATAGTGGGGCAGATGGGAAGTTCGCCGCCGAGCATATCCTCTTTGACGATGACGAGGGTTACGCCGGCGGGGGCGAGATTCTTTTGCGCGCCCGCATAAATGAGAGAATACTTTTTGGGGTTGATGACCTCGCTCATAATGCACGAGGACAAGTCCGCAACGAGGGGGACGTCGCCGGTGTCGGGCAACGTGTTGTATTTCAAGCCGAAAATGGTGTTGTTTTCGGTGATATGAACGTAACTTGCGTCTTGTCTGAAATCTTCGCGCGCGGTTTTGGGAATATAGGTGAATTTTTTGTCTTCACTCGAAGCGACGAGGCGAATATCGCCGTATTTTTGCGCTTCTTTGTAGGCTTTTTTGGCAAAGTTACCGGTCACGATATAGTCTGCTTTTCCCGTCTTCAAAAGGTTGAGCGGAATCGCCTCGAATTGCGTGGACGCGCCGCCCTGAACCATAATGACGTGATAGTCGTCGGGAAGATTCATAAGTTCGCGCACGAGGTCGAGGGCTTCGGTGTTGATGGCGTCGTACCATTTCGAGCGGTGGCTCATTTCCATAACGCTCATACCCGAACCGTTGTAATCGGCGATATTTTTGCCCGCTTCCTCGATGACTTCGAGCGGAAGCATGCTCGGACCTGCCGAGAAATTGTAAACTCTCATAAAATTCTCCTTTTTATAGTCATAATCGCATTCGCAAACGCGACTTTGTATACTATAATCGTAAAGGCAAAAACGAGGTTTGTAAAGATTTATTTTCGCACAAACGTATGCTTTTCGGCACTTTTTGGCGAAACTCTTGCGTAAGCGCGCGTTTTGGTGTAATATAGTAAATTAGAAAAATATGCGTGCAAAATCAAAACTTATTGTTATACATTAATAACTTTGAGTGACGTCGAGCGAGCGTCGCTTAAAATGAAATTTACCGCATAGAAAAATACGAATTTAACGGAGATATATAATGGCAAAAAACGCAAAAACAGTTAAGGTGACCTTCCTCGGCGGCGTAGGCGAGGTGGGCAAAAATATGACCGCAATAGAGTGCGGCGACGATATGATTATCGTCGATTGCGGCGTTTCTTTCGCAACGAGCGAGGAAGCCCCCGGCATCGACGCAATCATACCCGACATAACCTACGTAAAAGAGAATATATCAAAACTTCGCGGCATCGTGCTCACTCACGGTCACGAGGACCACATCGGCGCAATCCCGTACTATGCCGACGAACTCAAAAACATACCGATTTACGGCACTGCGCTCACAATCGGACTTTTGAAAAGAAAACTCGACAAAAGCGGCAAAAAATGCAATCTCGTCGTGGTGTCTGCGGGCGATACGATAACGCTCGGAGCATTCAAAGTCGAGTTTATCAAAGTTTGTCACTCGATGGCGGGTGCGTGCGCGCTTGCGATAACCACGCCAGTGGGTACGGTGTTCGTCACGGGCGACTTCAAGATTGACAATACGCCCATCGACGGCAAGAAAACCGACATCGGCCGCATTGCGGAAATCGGCGCAAAGGGCGTGCTTCTTATGCTCGGCGAGTCCACGAACGTGGAAAGAAAGGGCAGTTCCACGTCCGAAAAAGTCGTGGGGCAAACGCTTGAAAACATCTTTGCTTCGAACCCCGACAAGAGAATCGTCATTGCGTGCTTCGCATCGTCCAACTACCGCGTGCAACAAGTGCTTACTCTCGCTCACAAGTATCACAGGAAAGTCGTGCTTGCGGGCAGAAGTATGAAAGGTATGGTCGACGTTGCGTCCGCTTGCGGCGAGTTGCAAGTTCCAAAGGGCGTAATTGCGGACAGCGTGGGCAAACTGCTTCCGAGCGAAACGGTTATTTTGGCAACCGGTTCGCAAGGCGAACCGCTTTCCGCTCTCAACAAACTCTCGAAAGGCGAGTTCAACAAGATTAACATCGGACCGCAAGACCTCGTCGTCTTGTCATCGTCGCCTATCCCCGGCAACGAAAAATCCGTGTACGACGTCATAAACGACCTTTTCAGAAAGGGCGCAAACGTCATATACGACGCAATGAACGACATTCACGTTTCGGGTCACGCTTACGAGGAAGAACTCAAACTTATGCTCACCCTCGTGCAACCCGAGTACTTTATGCCCGTACACGGGGAATATCGTCATCAGTTCAAGCACGCCGAAATCGCAAAAACGTTGGGCGTACCGTCAAAGAATATCGTCATTCCCAACATCGGCGAGTGCTACGGCGTGAATCACAAGGGGATAAAGCAACACTCTAACGTCACGGCGGGCAACGCCTACGTTGACGGCGTAGTTCTCGAAGACGGCAAATCCGTCGTAAACGACAGAAAATCGCTTGCCGAATACGGTATGCTCGTGGTGCTTTGCGCCGTCGATACCGACCAAGGCAAGGTCGTTGGCGACGTGGACATCGTGGCAAGAGGATTCAACCTCACCGACGACGTGGTAAATTCCATAAAGAGCGCAACCGTGGACACGATAAACGGCGCAGACTTCGACAAAGCGGACGTCAACGAGATTGCGAGAATGGTCAAAAAAGCGGTGAGAAAGTTGTTCTACAAGGACAGACAATTCCCCATAATCATTCCCGTCATCGTCGAGGACTGACGGTCAAGCGCAACGAAAAACCAAAGTAAAAAATCGGCAAACGAATTTTCAAAAAACGTGCAAAAACGGCGTCGTTTTTTAGGAAAAAGAAGGTGCAAAAATGTATAGAAAACGCATTATTTTGATACTCACTTCACGCGACGAAAGCGACGGCATATCGCAAAAAATCGCGGAAGCAATACGCAAAATCGGCACGCATAACGTCGTGGTCATAAGCGACGACAAGTACGGTTCGGCAACAAAACTTTCCGCGCTCGACAGACTTATGGACAGCGGAAGCGAGTATCAGTATCTGCTCGAAAAAAAGGACAAGGGCGTTATCCGCGATATATTCAAACTCAAAAGTTTGTCAAAGCGCGTCAACCGCATAAACAACCTCATAAAGCGTTTTCACCCCGAGTACATTTTGTGCGTTACGCCGTACGCTCATCATTGCGCCGTCGAGGCAAAACGCAGAGCGCGTTTTGGCACGCAAATCATATATATTCTTCAATCCTTCACGCTTCCAAAACGCGTACACGATGACGCAACCAACGTGTTTATCGTCGAAAACGCGGACGTAAAAGCCGATTTGGTGCGACAAGGCATAAAATCGAAGGACGTTATGGTTATGGGACTTCCTTACGAGGCAGTGCCCAAAACGAGGGAAGAAATCATACTCAAAAAGCAAGAGGCAGGGCTTCCCAAAGTCAAAACCGTCTACGTCAACGTGCAGGAAAAAAAACAACTCGAAAACGTGTTCTCGCTTCTTCTCGACCAAGGCGAAATCGCAAATCTCGCCGTGTACGTCAAAGACGAGCGTATGCTTCAAACGTTGTCGTCTATGGCGGTTAAAGCACCCGAAACCAAAGTTTTGTTTTTGCAAAACGGCGAGCAAGCTGACGATTGTCTGCCCGTATGCGACGTGGCAATCACGCAGTACGACCCCGCAACGCTTTACAAGTGCTTCAAACTCGGCGTGCCGAGCATAGTTGCAAAGAGCGGCGAACACGAGCAAGCGGACATATCCTATCTTGCCTCGCACGAACTCTGCCTCGTTGCCAAAAACGACCTCGACATAGTGGGACTTTTGTACAGACTCTTGCAGTCGGACGTCGGCGAGAAAATCGCCTCGAACGGCAAAAAATGGGTGGAAATGAGTTCGCTCGAAAATATTGCTAATTTCTTAACCGCCTACATTGCCGTTTGAGCAAAAATCGTCGCCGAGGCAACGACAACACGCAGGTGTGCGCATTGCCGAGAGCCTCGCTCGATTTATTGCTCTGCTAACCGCGCAGAGAATTTGCGCTATCGGTTCAAGCAGGGATAAAAACTCACGCCGCAGTTTCGCCAAATTATCTGCTTGGTGAAGCGCACTGCGTGCGCAAGCGGTAAATTTGAACGGCGGTTGGGCGCGACGCGTCAAACAATACATTCGGTGAATGTGTTGTAGCCAAAGCGAACGAGGCGGATTGCCTCGCAAACGCCGAAGTCCAAACACGTGAGGAAGGGGGAAACTTAAATTAAAGTTATAGTTCTTGCGCGTAGAGGAAGAACGCAGCATAGATATAAACGGAAAACAGGATTCGATATGCCAAAGATAACCAAACTCAACGACATTGCAAAAAAACAAGGATTCAGGCTCGGCGACGACGTGCTGCGTATCGGCGGCTACAAAATGGTCGACGAACTCGATTACCTTTTCTACGACAACGAAAAGAAATTTTCGGTGGATATTTTGCGCGACGGAAAAGAGCATACCGTAAAAGTCCACAAAAAAGAAGGGCAGTCGCTCGGACTCGAATTTGCAATCGATATGAAACCCGTCGTGTGCAAAAACAAGTGCATTTTTTGTTTCGTCGACCAACTTCCCAAAAATATGCGCCCAAGCCTTTACGTCAAGGACGACGACTACCGCTACAGTTTTATGTGCGGCTCGTACGTCACTATGACCAACGTCACGGAAGAAGAAATTGAAAGAGTGATTCGCTTGAAACTCAGTCCGCTTTACATTTCCGTACACGCGTGGGACGACGATATAAGGACGTATATTCTCAAAAATCCAAACACGAGAAAGTTGCCCGACCAAATGCGCAGACTCGGCGCAAACGGCATAAAAATGCACACGCAACTCGTTGTCGTTCCCGACGTGAACGACGGCAAAGTGCTTGAAGACAGCATACGAGGATTGCACTCGGTCGAGGGCGTGGAAACGGTTGCGGTCGTGCCCGTGGGTATGACGGGGCATAGAGAAACGCTTGCCAAACTCAAAGCCGTTGACGAGCAGAATGCGAGAGACACCATAAAACTCGTCGAGGGATTGAACGCCGAATACGGCGGCAATTTTTGTTGGTGCAGCGACGAGTATTACGTCAAGGCGAACATAGACGTTCCGAGCAGTTCATACTACGGCGCGTTCGACCAAATCGAAAACGGCGTGGGACTTATCGCCGACTGGAAAGACAATTTCGAGTACAGCCTTTCGGAAGTGCCGACTATGAATCTCGGCAAAAAAATAGACCTCATAACGGGCGTATCGTTTGCGCCCATACTCAAAGAGTACGCAAAGAAACTCGAAGCAAAACTCGGTCTGAAAGCGGAAGTGCACGCAATCGTAAACAACTTTTTCGGCAAGAGTGTGACGGTTGCGGGGCTTGTGACTGCGGGCGATATAATCGACCAAGTGGGCGGCGTAAAGTCGGACGCATTCGTGATTCCCGACAATATGCTTCGCGAATTTACCGACACTTTCCTCGACAACAAAACCGTCGAAGAAGTGGAAGCCGCACTCGGCGCGCCGATTATCGTCGTATCGCACAGCGGCAGCGACACGGCGCAAAAAATCGTCGAACACTTTGAAAACAAATAAAGAAAAACGATAAAACCGGTTTTGCGGCAAAAGTTCGCAAAACCGATAAAAACGGCGTTTAATACGTCGAAAATAATAGATAAAATACGGAAACGGTGAAATAATATGAAACCTTTGGTGGCAATCGTAGGAAGACCAAACGTCGGAAAATCGACGCTTTTCAACAGACTGGTAGGCGACAGAATCGCTATCGTCGAAAACATGCCCGGCGTAACTCGCGACAGAATTTATGCGGATTGCGAGTGGTGCGGCAGATCGTTTACGCTCATAGATACGGGCGGTCTCGAACTTAAAAGCGACGACGAAATGTGGGGACATATCCGCACGCAAGTGGAAATCGCTGTCGATACGGCAAATGCGATTTTGTACGTCGTTGACGGAAAAACCGGACTTACGACGGACGACAATCTCGTGTGTTCGTTTTTGAGGAAATCCAAACTTCCCGTAATTCTTGCGGTAAACAAAATCGACAACAACGATTTAAGCAACGTATACGACTTTTACGCACTCGGATTCGGCGAGCCTCACGCCGTCAGCGCAGAGCAGGGCAAGGGACTCGGCGATTTGCTCGACGCAATCCTCGAAGTTATACCCGAGCATATGGCGGACGAAGACCCGGAACGTATAAAAATCGCAATCGTAGGAAAGCCGAACGCGGGCAAGAGTTCGATCACCAACAGACTTTTGGGATACGATAGATGTATCGTCAGCGACATTGCGGGCACGACGCGCGACGCAATCGACACCGAACTCGACGTGGGCGAGGACAAGTACCTCATCATCGACACGGCAGGTATGCGCAAGAAAAAAGTCGTAAACGAGGACCTTGAAAGATACTCGGTTATGAGAAGTTTGCTCGCCGTGCGCAGGGCGGACGTGGTGCTCGTCGTGTGCGACGCAACCGAAGGTCTCACCGAGCAGGACGTCAAAATCGCAGGCTTCGTTCACGAGGAAGGCAAACCGTCCGTCATCGTTATGAACAAGTGGGATTTGGTGGACAAAAACACGCACACCATTTACGAATTCGAAAAGAAACTAAAAGAAGATTTGAAGTTTATGGATTATTTCAAATCCGTGTATATATCCGCGCTCAGCGGCAAGCGACTCGACAATCTGCTCCCGCTTTGCAAAGAGGTCGTGGCAAATTCGAGAAAGCGTATCCCGACGGGACTTCTCAACGAAGTCGTGGGCGACGCTATCCGCATAAGCGAGCCGCCGTCCTATCTCGGCAAAAAACTCAAAATTTTCTACGTCACGCAAGTGTCCGTCGCGCCGCCGACTTTCGTGCTTAAAGTCAACGACCCCACGATTATGCACTTCAGTTACAAACGCTATCTCGAAAACGCGTTGCGAAAGAGTTTCGACTTTTCTGGAACGCCTATCCGCTTGCTCGTCAGAGCCAACGGCGAAAGCGACAAATAACGGCGACGAATTGCGATTTTTCCGTGCGTTTAATTAAAGAAAATTAACGTCGAAAAACTGCTCGAAAACGATTGCCGAATAGGCGATTCGGTGATATATTCTTACGCGTGATAAAAAGACGCGGAAAAGCGTGCGCCGCTTGCGGCACTCTTTGAGCGCGCGCGACGTATAGTGTACAAGTGTAGAGGTGTAATATGAATTACAATTCATTGCCCGCAGACGAACTCGAAAAACTGCTTAAACAAGAGCAAAAAGCCTACAAAAAACTGCAAAAAGCCGACAGAAGCGTGGATATGACGAGAGGCAAGCCTTCAAAAGAGCAACTCGACATCGCTATGCCTATGCTCGAAAATGCCGCAAAATGCGACTTTTTTATGAGCGGCGTGGACGCGAGAAACTACGGCGAACCCGCAGGCGTAAAGCAGGCAAGAGAACTTTTCGGCGAACTTTTGGGCGTGAAAGCGGACGAAGTTATCGCCCTTGACGGCTCGTCGCTCGACATTATGTATAACGTTGTGCAGTTTGCAATGCAATTCGGCGTTTTGGGGTCTACGCCTTGGAACAAACTCGAAAAAGTCAAATTCATTTGCCCTGCGCCCGGTTACGACAGACATTTCGCCATTTGCGAAAACTTCGGCATAGATATGATAACCGTGCCTATGCTTTCGGACGGTCCGGATATGGACCTCGTCGAGCAACTCGTGCGCGACGACGAGAGCGTAAAGGGCATTTGGTGCGTGCCGAAATACTCGAATCCGACGGGTATCGTGTTCTCGGACAAAGTGGTCGAGCGTATGGCGAACCTCAAGCCAAAAGCGAAAGATTTTCGCGTTTTCTGGGATAACGCATATTGCGTACACTCGCTCTACGACACCGACGACAAACTCAAAAACATCTTCGACGTTGCAAGAAAAGCAGGCACGCTCGATATGATATACTGCTTCGCTTCCACCGCAAAAATCACGTTTGCCGGCAGCGGCGTAGCAGTGTTTGCTTCCTCTCAAAACAACGTGAAAGATATGCTCAAACGTCTTTCTTTCAAGAGAATCAATCCCAACAAGGTCAATCAGATTTTGCACGTCGAGTTTTTGAAAAACGTCGACAACATAAAGAAGATTATGGCGCAACACGCGGCGATTCTTCGTCCGAAGTTCGACCTTTTCAGAGTGAGAATGGAAGAAGCGTTCCCCGACGACCAAAACGTGACGTGGTCAACGCCGAGAGGGGGCTATTTCATTTCCCTCGACGTTCAGGGCGCGGCAAAGCGCATCGTGGAACTTGCAAACGAGGCAGGCGTAAAGTTTACGGCGGCAGGTTCGACGTTCCCGTACAGAATAGACGACAACGACGCTAACATTCGTATCGCGCCGAGCGTACCCTCGCTTGAAGAAATGGATTTTGCAATCGACGTGCTTATAAGTTCGATAAAGATTGCGCTTATTGAAGAGAGTTTGAAAATTGCGACTGACGACGCTTTTTTTAATGAATAATAAATCGGCAATCTATAATTGCGAGCGGTTTTTCAAACGAAAATCGAGTTTGCTTGTAGATCGAACGAAGAATAAACTTAGAGATTAATAGAAGACTAAAATAAAAACTCGTCGCATCGTTTGTTGCGACGAGTTTTTATATTTTAATATTGGATATGTTTATGCAATATTGCCTCTTAAATCTATTTGAGTGGTAGAATCGCAGGTCATTGCACCGAGATACTTGGTCTTGAAGTAATCCGCCACTTCTTTTGAAAGCATTACGTCGGTGAGTGCGTCGATTTTCGCTTTGTATTCTGCATTGTTTTTATAATCGTCAAGTCTTGCCGCAATAACGTTTGCCTTGCCCGAAACCTGCGCCGGATCGTCTTCAACCGCGGCACGTCTGTCGGACGAAATTTTTCCCGTATATGCGGTGTTGCAGGGAAGAAGTGCGAAATCATAGTCGCTCATAGAAGAAACAAGCAAATTTTCGGCTACGAGAGTAACGGTGACGGATTTGTCTTTGCTCGTCCAAGTTTTGGCTGCTTTGCCGATGTTAAGGTTGTCGCCCGCAGCGTTCACGGGGAAGTTGTCGCCTTCGGTTTCTCTGCTTATCACGCCTTTTTGTTCAAGCAATTGAAATGCTCTTATCGCATTGGAAACATCGTCGCATATTTCAAATGTTTTGCCTGCGGTAACGGCAGTGCCTACCGCTGCTTTTCCGTAGTAAATTCCCAACGGTTCGTAGTGTACTTTGCAAGTGGCGAAAAGTTTTGTTTTTCCGGTGTATGCGTTGAGATAAGGTATGTGTTGGAAGTAATTTGCGTCATAGTCGCCGTTTGCAACCGCGTCGTTTTGCATCGTCCAGTCGAGAACAGTGACTTTTAAGGTGTAACCTTTTTTTGCGAGTTCACTCTTGACGACGCCGTTAAGAACTTCCGCATGAGGCACGTCGGATGCGCAAACGCTTATTTCCTTTGCGGAATTGTTCGAACAACCGCCGGCAAAGCAAACCGTCAATACGGTTGCCGCCAGAATGAAGACGGTGCAAATGCTTTTCAAAATCTTTTTCTTATTCATTTCAATAATCTCCTTTTATCTAATAATTTTGCTATTTTAAGTCCTGCTTCCTGAATGATTTGGACTATTATAACCACAATGACAATAAGCACCCAGAACGAAGGGGAAGAGAGATAATCCCCGGTGTTCCTCGTGTAGAACGTATAGACGCCGGAAATAAGCCCTCCTGCGCCGATGTTATATGCAAACGACGTGTACCCCAAAATGCTCACCGCAACCACGGCAACGCCGGTGATAAGCGAAACTTTTGCTTCGGGCAAAATAACTTTGGTTATGAGTTGAAAATCCGTTGCGCCGAGCGATTTGACCGCTTCTATTTCGCCTGCAGGCACTTCGGCAAGCGATTGCTCAACCATTCTCGCAACAAATCCGAATGCGCATACGGTCATAGGAATTATTATAGTAAACCATTCCCCAGTGCCTTTTCCAAACCATGCTCTCGTCCATGGTATGCAAAGCACGATGACGATAAGGCAAGGCACCGAACGCAGAATGTTTACTGCAAGTCCTAACGTAAAATTCAACCACCTGCAGGGCTTCAATCCGTGTTTGCTCGTTGCGTTCAAAAGTATGCCGCAAGGAAGTCCGAGAATATAGGCAAACAATGTGGACAGCAATGTCATTGCAAGCGTTTCGCCCGTCATGGTCATTATTTCAGCAAAAGTCATCGCTTTCAACCTCCTCGAATGGAATCCCTTTTTTGTCAAGATAATCGCAGAGTTTTTTTATGTCTTCGTCATAATAGGGAAGTCTGAAAATAATCTGCCCGTATGTCTTGCCGTTGATTGCTTTCGTTTCGGCGTAGAACACGGAAAGCAAAATATTGCACTCTTGTATGATGTTGGTTATTATGGGCTTGTCTGTGGTGCCGTCGAACATCAGTTTTACGAGTTTTTCACCTTTTATGCCGGCGTTTATTTTGCCCGAGTAGATAAGTTTTTTTGCAATCGGTTCTTTTGGGGAAAGGAACACGTCTTGCAAATCTCCTTGCGTAACGATTTCCGATTTGTCTATTATCGCTACTTTGTTGCAAATTGCTTCTATCACGGACATCTGGTGAGATATTATCACAATCGTAAGATTGAGCGATTTGTTGAGTTCTTTCAGAAGTTCGAGAATAGACTTTGTGGTTTCGGGGTCGAGTGCGGAAGTAGCTTCGTCGCACAAAAGCACTTTCGGATCTGTCATAAGTGCGCGCGCTATCGCAACTCGTTGTTGTTGCCCTCCGGAAAGTTCCGAGGGATACGCTTTGAGTTTGTCGCCGAGTCCGACCGTTTCCAAAAGCCTGATTGCCTTTTGTTTTCTGTTTTCGTCGCCGCTTATTTCGCCGGCAAGTTCCACGTTTTTCAACACGTTTCTTTGCTGAAGAAGGTTGAATTGCTGAAAAATCATCGAAACTTTTCTGCGTATGGTTCTCAGCCTCTTTTTGTTGGCGCCGACGAGATCCTCGCCGTCTATAATAACACTGCCGCAAGTCGGCTTTTCAAGCAGATTTATGCATCTGACGAGAGTGCTTTTCCCCGCGCCGGACAAGCCGATTATTCCGAAAATATCGCCGTCGTCTATTTTTAGGTTTATGTTGTGTAGTGCGGTAAAGTCACCCGATTTTGAAGGATAGACTTTGCCGAGGTTTATAAGTTCGATCATTATAAACTCTCCCGTAATTAATAAAAGCCCGGAACTTAACGAAAAAGTCCCGGGCAAAATTTTGCATTAAGGCTTATTTTTCCGAAGAGCAATCGGAAAAATGCCCGTGCATAAATGCCCGAGACGTTAACATTCGCATTCCGAATTCAAAATGTTTCTTCATAACGATTGCCACTCCTGAAAGATTTCAAAAATCGATTTCCGTTTTTGATAGAATCATATTATCATCGCCAGCACAAAGTTGTCAATCGTTTTTTTGACGATATTTCAGATAAGACGAGTAGAGAAAACTTTGGCGATTTTTTTGAGATTATTAAAATCGTCAGAACTTTTTTTGCATATTCAATGAGGATTATTCATAGAGTTTAGCAAACAGAATCGGAGGAGTTTATGGATAAATTTGACCTTTATCGCGATATTGCCTCACGAACCGGCGGCGATATTTACGTCGGTGTCGTAGGCCCCGTGCGTACCGGCAAGTCTACGCTTATCAAACAAGTGATGCAACAATTCGTCATCGACGGCATCGCAAATCCCGACGAACGCTCGCGCGCAATCGACGAAATTCCGCAGTCCGCTGACGGCAAAACCATTATGACCACGCAACCGAGATTCGTTCCAAACGAGGCGGTCAGAGTGTCCGTGGGCGAGAATATCGCCGTCAATATGCGCCTTATAGATTGCGTGGGTTATCTCGTGGACGGCGCGCTCGGCGCGGAAGAAGACGGCAAAGAACGTATGGTTTCCACGCCGTGGTCGAGCGAAGATATGCCTTTTTCAAAAGCCGCCGAAATCGGCACGCAAAAGGTTATAAAAGAGCATAGCACGATTGCGCTTGCAGTCACCACGGACGGTAGTTTCGGCTCGATATCGAGGCAAGACTACGTCAAGGCAGAGGAAAGAGTCATATCCGAACTCAAAGAGTGCAAAAAGCCGTTCGTCATCGTCCTCAACGTTGCCGACGTCAACGCTCAAAGCGCGCTTGACCTCAAAGACGAACTCGAAAAGAAGTACGACGCGCCCGTTATCGTCAAAAACGCGTTGACCCTCGACGAGAACGACATCAGCGAGATTCTCGAAACGATATTGCTTGAATTTTCCGTCAAAACCATAGACTTCGATTTGCCGCGCTGGGTGCAGGCTTTGCCTATGGATTGCGACGTCGTGCGCGAAATCGTGGACAGAGTGAAAAATATGCTCGACGACATCGACAAGATGCGCGACTACGACAAAATCGACGCGTACTTCGAGAATGCGGAGTTCTGGAAACAACCGTCCGCAATCAGCCTCGACGCAGGAAAGGGCAGAGTGCAAGTGAAGATGGCAACGGGCGACGACGTGTTCTTTAAGGTTGCGAGCGAGCAATGCGGCATAGACGTCAAGGACGATTTCGACTTGCTTTGCGAACTCAAAACGCTTTGCAAAGACAGAGAAAAGATACAAAAAATTCAATCCGCAATGGAACAGGTGGAAACGCTCGGCTACGGAATCGTTGCGCCCACTCTCGACGAAATCGAACTCAAAGAACCCGAAATCTTGCGACAAGGTCAGCAATACGGCGTGAAACTCTCGGCAAAAGCACCGTCCCTTCACATAATGAAAGTGGACGTCGAAACCGAAGTCAGCCCCATTATCGGAAGCGAGCAACAAAGCAAAGATATGGTCGAGGGTATGCTTCAAGACTTTGAAAGCGACAAGCAAGCGATTATGAACACCAACATTTTCGGAAGGTCGCTCTCGACGCTCGTCGCAGACGGAATCAACAACAAATTGCAAACCGTACCCACCGACGCAGAGCAGAAACTTCGCAAAACTTTGGGACGTATCGTCAACGAGGGAAAAGGCGGCGTAATTTGTATCTTGTTGTAACAAAACGCAGTTTACAATACCGTTTGTAAAGGATAAAACACGAAATCCGTCGACAAAGCGATTTGTCGGCGGATTTTGTTTTGAGTTTGCAAAGCGCGGAATCGAGAAGACGAAAACGAAAAAAACTATGCAAATTCGATATATTGTATCGACATTATTTTTTATATTATATTTATTTGACTTTACGAAAAACAAATTCTAAAATATGGGCGCAATAAAGTTAATGTAAAAGAAGGCATCGTATGCAAAAAGATTTGACCGTCGGCAAACCTATGAGCGTGATTTGGAAGTTTTGCTTGCCACTTTTCGGTAGCATAATTTTTCAACAACTTTATAATCTCGCCGACAGTTTCGTAGCGGGAAAATTTATCGGCGACAACGCGCTCGCCGCAGTCGGCAACAGTTACGAAATAACACTTATCTTCATTGCTTTTGCTTTCGGTTGCAACATCGGTTGCTCGGTTATCGTTTCAAAGTTTTTCGGCGCAAGAAAGTTCAACGATATGAAAACCGCCGTGTTTACCACTTGGATTGCGGGCGGGGTTCTGTGCGCGATTCTTATGATTCTCGGGCTTACGCTCAGCGAGGCTCTTTTGAAACTTATCCGCACGCCGAGCATCGTTATGGCGGATTCCAAACTTTATCTCGACATCTACGTTTGGGGTTTGCCGTTCGTGTTCTTCTACAACATCGCAACGGGTATTTTCTCGGCAATGGGGGATAGCCGCACGCCGTTTATATTCCTCGCTTGCTCGTCGCTTGCGAATATCGGTATGGACATACTGTTCGTCGCAACTTTCAAAATGGGCGTGGCGGGCGTTGCGTGGGCGACGTTCCTTTGTCAAGGCGTAAGTTGCGTTCTTGCCGTCGTGTTCGTTTTGATTCAACTCAAAAAGGTCAAAACCGAAGGCAAAATCAAAGTCTTTTCTTGGCGTATTTTGCGCGATACGGCGGTGATTGCCGTTCCGAGTATCTTCCAACAAAGTTTCATTTCGGTGGGCAACATCATCATTCAAAGTATGGTCAACTTTCTCGGCACGGTGGTTATGGCAGGCTACTCGGCAAGCATAAAACTCAACAACCTCGTCGTAACGTCGTTCACCACGCTCGGCAACGGTATTTCAAACTACACGAGCCAGAATCTCGGCGCAAACAAGCCCGAGCGTATTCGCCCCGGGTTTATGTCGGGTCTGATTTTCGTTTGGATACTGTGCGTGCCTATCGTGCTTTTATATATGCTCGCGGGCAAGCCGCTTCTTCTCATATTCCTCGAAGACGGCGGAAGCGAGTCCATACAAGTCGGCTTGCAGTTCTTGCGTATCGTGTCGCCGTTCTACTTTATGGTCGCGGTCAAAATCATTGCGGACGGCGTGCTTCGCGGCGGCGGAAAGATGGGAAGATTTATGATAACCACCTTTACCGACCTCATTCTTCGCGTAGTTATATCCGCATTCTTGTACAAACCTATGGGAGCGACGGGTATATGGTGGTCTTGGCCTATCGGTTGGGCGGTCGGAACAATCCTTTCGGCGGCGTTCTTCTTCACGATAAAGTGGAAAAAGCACCTTCCCGAAGAAGTGTATATCCGCGAGCCGAATTTGCCTCAGTCGCTCGTAGATTGCGATGAAGAACACGCTACGGAAGTTCTCGAATCCGAGCGGGAAGCAACCGACGACGCGCTTGCCGCCGTTGAAACGGACAGCGAAAACGTCACCGAGTGATTGCACCGCAAACGGAAAAACGCATAAGATAATGAACAAATTAGTCGAATAACAAAGAAAAACGCACCGTCGGGTGCGTTTTTTGATGGATTCTTACGAGAGGGGATTACCAGTCTTCACGATGATTGATTTTGACATCGTCGTAATACTCAAAGTACTTTTGTTTGTATCTTTGAGTTTCGTTGCGGTGGCGTTTTAGTTCTTCACGCGCCGCCTTTTCGGCTTCATTTTTCGGCTCTGCACCCTTTACTTCGTCAATAGGGGTGAGGCGAGTTTTTTCGTAATCCATAAGAAAAAATCTACTCTTCGGGTGTGGGCAGAGCCCACCCAAAATTATTATTATTAATTATTAATTAAATTTGTATATGTTCCACGTCGTCGCGGGTGCTGCGCTTGTATATTACGATTTTGTTGCCGATTGCAGTTACGGGTTCTGCACCAGTCTTTTGGCATACCTCGTCCAAAACGTCTTTGGTGTTTGCCTCTGCGTTGCGAAGGACGGATATTTTGACAAGTTCGTGAAGTTCGAGCGCAAGACAAATGTCCTTGACTTGGTTGTCGCCCACGCCGTTTTTGCCGATTTGGAAGATTGGATTTATCGTTTGCGCCATACTGCGAAGTTTTGCGCGTTGTGCACTTGTTATCATTTTTACCTCGATTGTTCGATTGCGCCGTGCAATCTGTTAAAACTGTATTTTGTCACCGCTATATTAGCATTTTTGACGGCACTATGCAAGCGTCACGACATTTTTCTGTCAACGTCGATGACGAAAAAGTATTTGACGGGGTCGTTTGCAAATTCTCGTTTCATAGCGTTTTTCACATCGCCGAGAGAAAGTTTGCTGTCGTAGGGAATTACGACGTCGAAAAGCATATTCGTGTGCGTTTGTCCGCTGACGATTCTGAAATCGTGCAAAGAGAGTCCCTCGTCGAGGTTGGCAAGCGCGTTTTGCGCGCGAAGTTTGAGTTCTGCAAGTTTCTCGTTTTTGGTGTCCACGGGGTCCATATGTATGGTGATTCTCACGTGCATTTCGTTCCAAAAGTCGTGTTCGATGTTGTCTATGACGTCGTGGCTCTTGGTTATTTCAACGTCTTGCGGCACTTCGACGTGCGCAACGACGAAGCAATGGTTCTCGCCGTAACTGTGCACGACGAGGTCGTGAACGCCTATAACGCCGTCGTAGGAAAGTATTTTAGCCGTGATTTTGTCAACGAGTTCCTTGGGCGGCTTTTCGCCGAGAATAGGGGATATGGATTCCTTGATTAGAAGTATGCTCGACACGATGATAAACGCCGACACCGCGATACCCATTATGCCGTCCACGCTCACTTTGGGGCTGATTTTGTCGCCCGCAACGTCGATGACAATCGTTGATATTAAGACGGCGACGGTTGCGAGCACGTCGTTTCTGCTGTCCGCCGCAGAGGCTTTGAGTGCGCCGCTGTTTATCGCCTTCGAGAAGTCAAGATATATGAGCATTTGCACGAGTTTCATTGCGATTGCCGCGCCCAACACGACGTACGTGTACACGCTTACGCTCACTGCTTCGGGCGTGATACACTTTTCGATTGACGATTTCAAAAGCAGTATGCCGATAAAAAGCACCGTGACCGACACGAGCAGAGAGGTTACGTATTCGTACCTTGCGTGACCGAACGGGTGATCCTTGTCGGGCGGTGTGGCGGAAAGTTTGAATCCGACGAGCGTAACGACGCTGCTTCCCGCGTCCGACAAGTTGTTTATTGCGTCCGCAACGATTGTTATGCTGTTGCCGACGATACCTACGATAAGTTTGAATACGCAAAGCAAAGCGTTTGATATTATGCCGAACACGCCTGCGACAAGCCCGTAACGAAAGCGCACTTTCGGGTTTTTCGTATCTTGATAATCCTTTATAAGCAGTTTGCGAATGAATTTCATAGTTTTATATTCTCTCTCGGTTGTTATTATTAAAATATTCCCCGAAAATCTCGATGTCAAGATTTTCGGGGAATTATGTGTTTTTATAATGATTAATATGTTTTGGGGTGTGGGGTGAAACCCCGCCCGAAATTATTAATTATTAATTTTTTTAGTTTTAATCGGTCTGAGTTTAATTGCTTGCACAATGAAGTACACGCCGACGACAACCGCGATTACGCCGACTATCGCCAAAATGACGTACCAAAGGTTTACATCCACGCCTTCGCCCGATTTTGCTCTTTGCCACATATTGACCACGACGTCGTTACGCTTTCCGAAGTCGCGCATAACGCCCAAAGTTTCGTTGATGACAGGGTAGCGACCCTCGTCGGCAAAGTATTCTTCGACGTCGTATTCGCAATCTTCGAGGTATGCGCAAACATCCTCGTCGGCTTGAAGCAACGCCTTGTCGGTTGCCGAAGTGTAGCCGATTGCAACCGAGTTGCGCACCGAACTCATAGGATTGCACATATAGTCGATAAACATCATTGCGGCGAGTTTGTTGTTGACGGAAGTTGGAATACACCAGCCGTCGTACCAAATGTTGCTTGCGATGTCGGGGACGTAGTAGCCGAGTTGATATGTGTCCGTTTCCTCGTCGTAGTCGCCTTCTTCGATTGCCCAGAGCGCATCGCCGCTCCACGCAAAGTCGGCGTAAACGATTTCGTTTATCATATCGTCCTTGCCGAAGTCGACTTCGTATCCCGATATATGTTCGCGTTGCTCGGTAAGCACTTTTTCCGCTGCCGCAACCATTTCGTCGTCGGTGCAGTTGATGAGTTCTTGCACGGAATAGGATTTATATTTTTCGGGAAGAAGGTTGTATTCGTACATATAAAAGATTGCGGCGGCGTAGGTATCGCGCACGCTGTCTTTCATAAGGATTTTGTTTTCGAGTTTCTCGTTTTTCTGCACGTTCCAAAGCACGCCCCAGCCGTATTGTTCGAGTTCTTCGAGGCTGACGACGGACGTGTTGTAGAGTATGCCGAGCGTGCCGTACATATAGGGAACCATATATTCGGTCATATCGTGGATAGCGCCGTCTTGCGATTTGACGTCGCCGAACATACTCTCGATTTTGTCCATAACTTCGGGGTCGATGTTGCCCCAACCCGACCTTAAACTGCTCATATTGTCAAGTGAAATGTCGTATTTGGTCAAATCGTCCTGAATTTCCGCTTTTATGTCGTTGTGATTGAGAAGGCAGTTTGCGGTGAGTAGTTTTTCGATTGCGTATTCGCTCGGGCAAATCAAATCGACTTTCGCATCACCTTTAAGAACCTTTGTCATCATCGTTTCGTTGGTGTCGAAAGTGGTGTAAGTGATAGAAAGCGCGCGCCCCGTTTTTTCTTTGTAGTAGTCGGCAAATTCGTCGAGCAAAGTCTTGCCCGTTTCCTCGTCGATTTCCGCGTCGATATAGTCTTCCCAGTTGTAGATGACGAGTCTGTCGCCGCCGCTTTCGCCCTTCGTGCCGTTGTTGCAAGCGGTGAGGACGGGAAGCAGAATCGCACTCAAAACGAGGACGAGTACAATCAAAGTTGAAATGCGTTTTTTCATACGTTCGCCTCCTTGTTCTTTTTCTTCTCGCGCGAGATCTTGACGAGGTTTATCGAAAGCACGACGGCAAGAACGATTACGAATATAATCGAGAATATCGCATACCAGAAAGGTTCGAGACCTTGCACGCGCGCGTCCGAATAAATATAGGTGGACAATGTGTTGATGCCTGTTGCCGCGCCCTTGTTGATCTGGGTGATGATGAAGTCGTCCATAGACATTATGAATGCCATAACGAATCCGCTGACGATACCGGGGGTTATGATGGGAATCATAACTTTGACCAGAGCCTTGAACGGATTTGCGCCGAGGTCGAGAGCCGCTTCGTAAATGTTGGGATCCATAGATTCGAGTTTTGGAAGCACGCTCAGAACGACGTAGGGGGTGCAGAACGCTATGTGCGCAATGATGAGGCGCAAATATCCTTCGGGGAAAGCGAACGTGATGAAGAACACCATCATAGAAACCGCCATAACGATTTCGCTGTTGATGATGGGGAACTGGTTGACGTTTTCCACGATACGTCTTGCGCGCTTGCCGAGGTTGAAGATGCCTATAGAGGCGAACGTGCCCATAATCGTTGCTACGACGGAAGATATGCTCGCGATGATAAACGTATTTGCGATTGCGCTCCACAGATCCGGCGATTTGTCGGATTTAAATATCGAAACGTATGCTTCGAAACTGAATCCGTTGTCGAAATTGAAGTTGGAACTGTTGGAAAACGAGTATATGAAGAGAAGAATTATCGGCGCATACAATATTGCGAGGATAATCAAAAGATAGAACTTTTCAAAAAAGCCTATAATTTTTTCTTTTACCATAGTGACCTCCTCACAGCGTTGCTGTTGCGATTGAATTTGTTCATAACAAAGTTGGATATAAGCACGAATATAAGCATAACGATGCTCATTATCGAGCCGACGCCGTACATACCTTGCTCGAAACTCAGTTGTATCGAATCGCCGAAAAGGAATATCTTTCCGTTCGAGAGCAGTTGCGAGATTGCGTACGTCGAAATCGTGGGGATAAACACCATCGTGATTCCGCTGAATATGCCGCTCATAGAGAGAGGAAGCGTGGTTTTCAAAAAGACGGTCGCTTTGTCCGCGCCCAAGTCTTGCGCTGCTTCGATATAACTCTTGTCTATGCCCGAAATGGTGGTGTGCAAGGGAAGTATCATAAACGGAAGATAGTTGTACACCATACCGAAAAGCACCGTTCCCATACCCAGTTCGATGTCAAGAGCAATGAAGATTGCCTTCGTCGCGAGCGTGCGGATAAGGAAGTTTACGCCCATAGGAATGACGTACAAAAGCACGAGTATGCGTCCGCTCGGCATCTTTGAGAGAAAGTAGGCGACGGGATAGCCTATTACAAGGCACAAAGCCGTCGTTATTACACCAACGAGCAGAGAATTGCCAAGCACGACAAGGCTTGATTTTGATGTAAAGAATATCTTGAAGTTTTCAAGAGTCAGATTGTTGTCGCTGTCGAGAAACGCATTTACGAGGATAAGCACGAGTGGCGTTACCACGAACAGCAGTAGGAAAAGGATGTAGGGAATCGAAAACACCTTTTTCGTCAATCTGAACTTTTTGCGAGAGGTGTTTTTCACTCTTTATCCTCCTTTTTATCGTTGCACGATTGCTCGTCTTCTTGTTGTTCGGCTTCGGTTATGATTTCCTCAACCGCGTCGAATTTTTCGGGTTCGGTGAGGCGCGCCTCTTCGATTGCTTCTTGTTCCTCTTTGGTGAGGGTTTCGTCCTTGACAACGTTTTCCACGGCGGTTTCATCTTCGTTGCGTTGTTCGATGACGATCTTTTCGGGCGCGATCTTGATGCCTACGCGGTCGCCTTTGAGCCAATCGTCGTCGGTGTCCGCAAAGAAGATATAGTGATCGTCCGTCGAGAGTATGGCTTGATAGTAACTGCCCTTGTATATGGACGAAAGCACGGTTGCGCCGATTTGTCCGTCTTCCTCGTCGTCGGTGATTTCCACGTCGTCGAAGTCGACGAACACCTTTACGGGCGTTTCGACGGGAAGGTCGGTTTTGCACTCGAAGTCCGTTCCGCAAATTTCGACGAGGTTTTCGCCCGTGATATAGGTGTCGATTTCGTTGATAATGCGGGTCTTGTGCATAATGTGAAGGTCAAACGGCTTGATGTAGATTCCAACCGTTTCGCCCACGTCGTAAGTGTCGGTGTCGTGCGCCACGATTTCGTTGCCGTTGGCAAGCAGGGTGATTTGATAATGGTCGCCCTTGAACACGGACGAGATAACCTCTGCCGTGAGTATCGTGCGCTTGTCGTCGACCTTTTTGATTTTCACGTCTTCGGGACGAATGATGACGTCGATGGGTTCGTTGTGTTTGAATCCTTTGTCCACGCACTCGAAAACGGTGTCGCAGAACTCGACCTTAAAGTCTTCGAGCATGGTTCCCGAAAGAATGGTGCTTTCGCCGATAAAGTCCGCAACGAACGCGTTTGCAGGCTCGTCGTATACCTTTTCGGGTGAAGCGATTTGCTGAATTTCACCAAGACGCATAACCACGATTTTGTCGGACATCGTGAGCGCTTCTTCCTGATCGTGCGTGACGTAAATGAAGGTTATGCCCAGTCTTTTGTGCATATCCATAAGTTCAAGTTGCATATCCTTGCGCATTTTGAGGTCGAGCGCGCCCAAAGGTTCGTCCAAAAGCAACACTTCGGGTTCGTTGACAAGCGCGCGTGCGATTGCGACGCGTTGTTGTTGACCGCCGCTGAGCGAGGATACGTTTCTGTGTCCGTAGTCTTCGAGGTCAACCATTTTGAGAGCGTTGTTCACTTTTTCTTTGATTTCCGCTTTGGTGTACTTTCTGAAAAGTTGGATTGTTTCGCCTTTCTTGTTGGTTTTCGTGCCGTTTGGAATGACTTTGAGTTTAAGCCCGAACGCGATGTTGTTAAAGACATTCAAATGAGGGAAAAGCGCGTATTTTTGGAATACGGTATTTACGGGGCGAAGGTGGGGCGGTGTGTCCGTGATGTCCTTGCCGTTGAAAATGATTTTTCCGCTCGTGGGCATTTCGAAGCCGGCAATCATACGAAGGGTCGTAGTTTTGCCGCAACCGCTCGGACCGAGCAGCGTGACAAATTCGCCGCGCTTTATCGTAAGGCTGGCGTTTTTGACCACTTGTTTGCCGTCATACTCTTTGTAGACGTTGCGAAGTTCGATGATGTTGTCAACAGGTGTTTTGTTTGTCATATTTGTGTCCTCGATGATGCGGTTTGCCGCAGTTGAATTCTTATTTACGATATTGATACGCACGCAATGCGTGCGCGCTTGCATGCAAGCGTAAGAATCTATTCTTTTCGCCTGATATTACACAAAGCGATAGAGTTGCTTAAATCAAAATGTCGGCGGGGAAGCAACCCACAATACGACCGCTTTTTCGTTCGTGCGATTTTCGAGACGGTGCGGCTTAGAGGAAGTGAAGTAAAACACTTCGCCCTTTTTCACGCAGTACGCCGCCTGTCCGATGTGAAGCCATATTCTGCCCGATATGACGTATCCGAATTCCTCGCCCTCGTGAGGCACGTCTTCTTCGAGATTCGTGTGCGGCTCTATGGTCACTCGTAGTGGTTCCATCTCGTTCTTTTGCGCATTGGGGACAAGCCATTCGATTTTGTACGAGTCCGCAACCTTTTCGATAAACTCTGCTTCTGTGAAAACGACCTTTTCTTCCTTTTCGTCCTTAAAGAAGTCCGCAAACGTCGTTCCGAGCGCGTTGAGGATGTCTTCCAAAGTGGTGATGGAGGGTGAAGTGAGTTCGTTTTCGAGTTGCGAAATATAACCTTTTGTCAATTCGCATCTGTCGGCGAGTTCCTCTTGCGTGAGGTTGTTTTGAAGCCTCAGTCTTTTGATTTTCGTGCCAAGTTCCATAAGTTCCCTCAAAAGCGAAAACGGTACACGAAGCGTGCGTTCCGTTTAGGCCGGCTAAACTTTCGGCTTAGTTTAGGCAAAATCGACCGAGAGTTTAATAGGTTTCGCATTTTTTAACAAAAAGTTTAGCAAAACTAAACTTGTTTATCAAAATCGATTATATATATTTGCAAAGGCTATGTCAATTGTTTTGATATAATTTTTCGACAAATTTTTTTATTATTCCGATTCTTGGATGCAAGAGCAATCGATATTCAATACTTGCCGTTTTATACATGCAATAATGCGCAACACTCGCAAGCGTTGTCTTTTATGCAGGCAGAGCATTGCGCTTTCGGTGCGGATAAGCCATCGGATCGGTAAAGTCGGCAGAGATATTTTTATTTGATTTTTTTAATTGTTATTTGTTATAACTAAATATAATCAGTATTAATTTGAAACAAAATTTCCGCAAATAAATCGTTTGCGTCTTTGCATAAAAAATCCTTGCAAAAATTTTGCAAGGATTTTTTATCGTTTGAGTGAATTACACTTCTGTAATAGCGTAATGCAGGTTCAAAGTTTTAGTCCGCCGTGCCTGCGACCGCTATATCCGTGAACTTGACCGCATAAGGACCTTCGTAGTTTGCGGACGAGAATCTTTCCGTCGAGAACGTCATATTTTGTTGTGCCTCGATGAGGTTGCCGTTTATCGAGCCGCCCGTAACGGGGGTGACTTTGCCGTCTTCGATGAGGTAGGCAAGACGGATTTCGCCGCCGAAGTGACCCGAGAACGTGTCCATTTGGAAGTCGGAAAACGCAACCGCCCAAAGGCAAGGCTTTTTCTTCATATCCTCGAATGACACGCTGCCGAGATTGTCGCATTTTGCTTTTTCGTACGCGCCGGTCGGTTCGATTCCGAGATAGCGGCAGAAGGGGGTGCTGCCGTGTATTGCCGAAAGTTTGCCGTCTTTTACGACCGCAAGGTCTTGCATCTTTATGCCGTCGCCGCTGAAAGGTCTCGTTGCAACCATAGTGAGGTCGAGAGCGTCGCCCTTGACGTCGCCTTGCACGCCGTCGCCCGTTTTCCACGAGGAATAACCAGGGTAAATCATATCCGCCGCCGATTTTTCTTCGTAGTAGGACAGCACTTCCGCAAGGTTTTTGCCGCTCAGAATCACGTCGTATTTGCCGCTCTTAAGCACTCTTTGCGCCAAAGCCCTGTCGTAGACGAAGTCGAGATATTCTTTCACGCCTTTTTTGAGCGCGTCAGTGTTTACGTCGTCGTACTCGAATTGATTGATGAGTTCGACGTCTTCGGGACTCTTGCATTGCACGACGTAATCGCCTTTGCAAACCGCGTCGGTGAAGGAAACGTCCGTTCCTTCCGACGTCATAATGCGAGTGAAGGTCTTGTGGCAGAACACTTCGGTCGAATTGATATACGAGTGTTCGTTGGTGTCTTGCGAGAACACTGCCGCCGCCATTTTACCCGCGCTTTCCGCAAGCGGTGCGGTTGCGAGTTCGTTGTGCTTGTAAATCGTGTCGGACACGACTTTCGCGGGCGGTGCGAAATAAGGATTCATCGCAAATTGCGCAGCGTAGTACGCGCCCTCGATTGCGTCTTTCACCTCGTCGTACGTCATAGAAGCGATTACGTTCGCGTTGGTGTTGCCCACCAGTTTCTTGCCGTCCTTTTCGCCCTCTCTGTACACCGTAACGGTGCATTTATGCGTGTCTTTGATACGTCTCGTGTCAAGAAAATGCTTGACGAAAAACAGTTCCGCCGATTCCTCTTTGACCTCGTTGATACGCCAACGAGTTATATTAAGTTCGGATAATGCCTTTTTGATGTTGTCTATCATAACGTCACCTCTCAACCAAGTCTAATGCGCGCTTTCATATACGGACCGCCGTCGGACACTTTGACCCATTCCTTGTAACCCTTGCCGCAGAATCCGCTTCCGCAGGTCACGAGGCTCGAACTCATCATACTCACCGATTTGAGAAGGTCGGGAACGTAGCCCGTAAGCACGATGGGCGAGAACACTTTGCCCGTGAGTTTGCCGTCTTTAATCTCTCTTGCTCTCGTAACCATACATTGAATACCCCAGTTTTTCGGGTCTTCCATACCGCTCGACGGCGATTCGAGCAAGAATCCGTATTTTACGGAAGCAATCATATCTTCGGGTGTAACGCCTTCCTTTGCGCCCTCGAAATATGTGTTGGTCATACGCGTGTATACTTTGCGTTCGTAACTTTCGCGTCTGCCGTTGCCCGTCGGCTTTACGCCGAGTCTGCTCGCCGACAGTGCGTCGCACATGCCGCGTTTCAAAAATCCGTTCGAGATAACGACGGTGTCGCCCGTGAGCGTGCCTTCGTCGTCAAACCAGCAAGTCGCCGTGTCGTCAACCGCGTTTCCGTCGTGCATAGTCACGAGGTCGCTCGCAACTCTTTGGTCGATAAAACTCGACGCAAGCGCTCTGTCTTTGACGAACATATCCATTTCCACGCCGTGTCCGAACGCCTCGTGAACGATCATACCCGTCGTGTCGGGATCGCAAATGCACTCGTATTCGCCGGGGATCATCGGCTCGCTTTTGAGAAGTTCAACCGCCTCGTTTGCAACTTGCACAGCATATCCTTCCATTTTGTCTAGAAGTTCCGCGCCGCCGAGGGTAGAGAAGCCTTTGTATGCGTCTTTGACTTCCTCGCCTCTTGCCGCCATTGCCATAATTGCGCCGTTCGTCCACATAACCGTTTGATCGAGGTCGCGATGCGCAGAGATAAACACCTTTCTGAACGCCCTGTACGACACCGTCGCGATTGCGTCCAAAACGCCCTCGACTGTCAACGCCTTGTTGCGTATTTGTTCCAGCCTTGCCAAAATCGCTTCGTCGCCCAATTCTCTGGGGTGAATTTCAAACGCGCTCACCTTTTTCAAAATTGCGGGTTCGTCTTCGGGAATAGGGGTGGGAAGAGGTACGATACCGTCGGGAATGTTCTTCGTCTCCTGTGCAAAACGCTCGCGCATTTCTTTGAGTATCTGCGGAATTTTTTCTTCGGAAAATTCGTTGAAAGAATACTCGGCGCAACCCGTTTGGTCAAACACTCTCACCACAAAGCCCGAGCCGCCGCCAAAGCCTTGACTGTTTATTCTTTTGCCCGTGCGGCTTATTCGCCAGCCGCGATTTTCGTCCTCGACCGCAAGCACGGAAGCATAGGCGTACTCTTTGAGAAGTTCTTTCACCAAATGCTTGATTGCAGGCTTGATTTTATCGAGTTTTTCAAACATAATACATCTCCTTCATAGAATCCGACAACGCCGCGGTTATACCGTCCGCCGCGCCGTCTTTGTATCTATCAATTTATTGTATTATATTATCCGTCTAACCCGCCGATTTGTCAAGTTATGAGCAGTCGTCATCGTCACAATCGCAACTTTTATTTCAACACGTCGGAAGGTATCAAACGATATATTTTTCAAAACGGAGTTGATTTTTGCATAATATGTGCTATAATCATTGCACCAAAGCGGTTTTGATTGTCCGCTTTCGGGGGTGTTCTGGATTCGACATTCGGTCTGATGCGGGATAAGCACGTCGTAGGCTCGGCTACGTTAAAACGGAACGTTAAAATTAAACGCAAAAAACAATCAAAAGAGCTCCTCTATGGAGTTCGCTCTTGCTGCATAATTTAAGTCGGCACGTCGCCCCGAGGTTTTCTGTTCCCTCGGCAAGCGGCGTCAGAAAAACAGACAACGCAATCTGATTTCTCGGTAGGGTTGTTGTCAATACGAGATTATCGAGGCAAGGTTTGTAGGTGAACCGAACTTAGAAAAATTTTAATCACCGACTAAACGTGTAGAAAGTGCCGAGTACGGTCGGGTGGACCGGGGTTCAAATCCCCGCACTTCCACCAGAAATGCAAAAACCGCGTATCTAACGCGGTTTTTCATTTTGCCACAATGTGGGGATTATGCGATTTTGGCAAAATCGTATCACGGCAATGCCGTGTGAACCCCTTTCGGCTGCACGCGATTGACCTTCGGTAGCAATCGCTGTTGGGCAAATCCCGCACTTCACCGGAAATGCAAAAACCGCGTATCTAACGCGGTTTTTCGCTTAAAACACTTTATTTGTTCGTTATTTCTTTTTGTAACGCTTTGCGTGGCGCAGACGGGAATGGCCGTAACTCTTGGCAAGTCCGCCGCCCGACGTTTCGCGATAGCGTACGTTGATGTCTTTGCCCGTTTGATACATCGTTTCGACAACCGCGTCAAAGGATATTTGACGGGAAGTGGTGAGAAAACTCGCAAGCGACACGGCGTTTATCGCACGCATTGCCGCAACCGCATTTCTCTCGATACACGGAATTTGCACGAGTCCCGCAACGGGGTCGCAAGTCAAGCCGAGATGATGTTCCATTGCAACTTCGGCGGAATACTCGATTTGGTCGAAGTCCATTCCGAAAAGTTCCGCAAGAGCCGCCGCCGCCATAGAACACGCCGTTCCGCATTCCGCTTGGCAACCGCATTCCGCGCCGCTTATCGAGGCGTTCGTTTTGACGATATTGCCGATTATGCCCGCCGTGCAGAGCGCGTTGATAATCGTATCGTCCGAATAGTTGTGCACGTCTTGTTCGTATTTGAGGACGGCGGGAAGAATACCGCATGCGCCGCAGGTTGGGGCGGTTGCGATAACTTCGCCCGAAGCGTTCTGCTCGCTGACGGCAAAAGCGTATGCGCAAACGAGGCGATTTTCCTTCGTTTGCGGCGTTTCGTCTATATGGCGTTGTTGATAAAGTATTTTTGCTCTGCGTTCGGTGTTGAGACCGCCGGGAAGCACGCCGCTCGCTTTCAAGCCTTGCTTGATTGCGTTTTTCATAGTTTCCCAAATGGTTTTGAGATAGTCGCGGATTTGCGCGCCCTCGAAGCGTTCGACGTACTGCGGAATGGTTATTTCGTTTTCGTCGCAATAGGCTCTTATCTGCTCGAACGTATGGTGAGGGTAGACTTCGGGCGGGTCTATCGAACTTTCGCCTTCGACCTCGATTGCGCCGCCGCCCACGCTGAAAACTCGCCACGAGTCCGTAATCTTTCCGTTTAGGTCAATGGCGAACAAATCCATGGTATTCGGGTGGGGCAGATGTTCGTTTTCATAGTCGAAAACGACGTCTACGGGTTTCGTAAACGTTTTTTTAAGCACGACGTCCGTGCCGTGTCCCTTTCCCGTCTTTGCCAGCGAGCCGTAGAGAATAACCTTGAACGAATACGCACTCTTGTTGCGTTCCATAAACAGTTTTGCGGCTTTTTCGGGGCCCATAGTGTGCGAACTTGACGGTCCGCGTCCGATTTTGTACAGTTCTGTCAAACTTTTCATATGCGATTTATCCTTGCGCACACATTATAACACAAATAAACTTCGGCGCAACGCTTTGAGAGGTATTGAAAACGAGAAAATTCGCTCGAAACGCGTTATATTTTTTCGATTTTATTTCGCAACGATTTGCCAAGCGTATAAAAAGTGTGCTAATATATCAAAGTTTTATATAGTAACACACGATTTTGCGTGCGAAAAAGCGATTCAAAAGGCGCAAAAAACGCCCTAAAATACGCTTAAAACACGCCAAACGACGCACAATATGCGCCGAAAAGTAGGAAAAAGAAGGCTCAATATGGTCAGAAACGATTTGAGAAACATCGCAATCATCGCCCACGTCGACCACGGCAAAACCACGCTCGTGGACGGTATGCTCAAACAATCGGGTACTTTCAGAGAAAATCAACAGGTTGCAACCTGCATTATGGACTCGGGCGACCTCGAAAGAGAAAGAGGTATCACGATTCTCGCAAAGAATACGTCAATCCACTACAACGGTACGAAAATCAACATCATCGATACACCTGGACACGCCGATTTTTCGGGCGAGGTCGAACGCGTTTTGAAGATGGTCAACGGCGTGGTGCTTTTGGTCGACGCGCAAGAAGGTCCTATGCCTCAAACGCGTTTCGTCGTCGAAAAAGCGCTCGCTCTGGGACTTAAAATAATCATCGTAGTCAACAAAATTGACAAACCCGACGCAAGACTTTCCGAAGTCGGCGACGAGGTGCTCGAACTCCTGCTCGACCTTGACGCGAGCGATGAGCAACTTCAAAGCCCGATTTTGTACTGCAGCGGCAAGCAAGCCACCGCAACTCGCGACTACAACGTTCCCGGCAAAGACCTCAAACCGCTTTTCGACACCATTATCGATTATATCCCAGCACCCGAAGGCGACGAGAACGGCGAATTGCAACTTCTCGTGTCCGCAATCGACTACAACGAATACGTCGGTCGTATCGGTATAGGCAGAATCGAAAGAGGCAAGGTGGATATGGCAAAGGAAGTCGTGGTTTGCGACTATCACAGCGGCATTTCGCCGTACAAGAGCAAAATCGTCAACCTTTTCCAAATCGAAGGACTCAAACGCGTTCCCGTCGAAAACGCTATGGTGGGCGACATCGTTTGTTTCAGCGGTATAGAAAACATCACAATCGGCAACACCATTTGTTCGCCTGCAAAAATCGAACCCGTGCCGTTCGTCAAAATCGGCGAACCCACTATCGAAATGAACTTCTGCGTCAACGACAGTCCGTTCGCAGGCAAGGAAGGCAAGTTCGTCACCTCTCGTCACTTGCGCGAAAGATTGTTCAAGGAACTCTTGAAAGACGTTTCGTTGAGAGTGTACCAAACCGAAACCCCCGATACGTTCAAGGTTTGCGGCAGAGGCGAAATGCACCTTTCCATTCTCATCGAAACTATGCGCAGAGAAGGGTATGAGTTCGGCGTAAGCACCCCGAAGGTCATCTTCAAGGACATTGACGGTGTAAAGTGTGAGCCTATGGAACAACTCTTTATCGACGTACCCACCGATTGCGTAGGTTCGGTTATGGAACGTATGGGCGTAAGAAAGGGCGAACTCGTCACGATGAATCCGCAAGGCAGCCGTATTCGTATGGAATTCAAAGTGCCAGCGCGCGGTTTGTTCGGCTTCAAAAACGAGTTTTTGACGGACACCAAAGGCGAGGGCGTTATGAACCAACTCTTTGCAGGTTACGCGCCTTACAAAGGACCAATTCCTCGCAGATTCACAGGCTCTCTCATCGCATACGAAACGGGCGAAGCCGCAACTTACGGACTTTTCAACGCGCAAGACAGAGGCGTTTTGTTCATCGACCCGCAAACCCCCGTCTACGAGGGTATGGTCGTCGGTATGTCGCCCAAGAACGAAGACATTCGCGTCAACGTCTGCAAGCGTAAACACGTCACCAATATGCGTGCCGCAGGTTCAGACGAAGCCCTGCGCCTCAACACGCCCCGCAAATTCAGCCTTGAAGAAGCCATCGAGTTCCTCAACGACGACGAAATGCTCGAAGTCACCCCCAAGAATATCCGCATAAGGAAGATTATTTTGTCGGGGGCGGAACGTCTTAAACTTGCCTACGGCAACAAATAAAACTGCGCCAAATCGCGCCTAACTTTGGACGCGATTGACGCAAGCGTAACAATCGCTATTCCGTCACTTCGTTCCTTACAGCACCCCTTGTCTGCCAACTCATTTACGCTTAGTAAATTAGGGTTGTCATTCAAGGGGTGCTTTCGCGTTATCCATCGATTTGGCGCAGTTTTATGCAGTTGTTCGAAGACGGAACGCGAGCCGCAAGGCGGCGAGAAAAGCGAGCGTCGAAGCTCGACGATTAGTACCGTCCGACTGTGCCGTTTGGGTGCTTAGCTGGCACACAAAGGACGGTGGCACAATTAATGAAATGCCCCTATCTATGCGAGCACCGAGTGTTGCCCCACGCGAAGCGGACGCCGTGGGTTCCCTCAAACTTGTGCAGAGGGGGAACGGCGGTGGGGGAAACACGTGAGGAAGGGGGAAGCTTTTTTTAATTGTTTTTATTAATAAAAATATTATATTCAATATGAATTATCATTCATATTTTCTTGACAATTCGCTATTCGGTGCTATACTTTTGGTGAAATCAAAATCTCATTTACGGGGGTTGGTATGAAAGAAATTACACTCAAAGTTGAAGGAATGCAATGCGGTATGTGCGAAAGTCACGTCAACGACGCGGTGCGTAAAGCGGCAAACGTCAAAAAGGTTACGTCGTCGCACGTCGAGGGCAAAACAGTCGTAATTTGCGATGATAACGTAGACGTCGACGTCATCAAAAACGCAATTCAAAAAGACGGCTACAACGTCGGTGAAGTGGACATAAAACCTTACGAAAAGAAAGGTTTGTTCTCGTTCTTGAAAAAGAAATAATCGTAAAAACGTCGATTTTTAATGTGTTCGATAAAAGCAGAAACGCCACCGAATCGGTGGCGTTTCACATTAAAATACAAAAGTTTATTCTTTAAATATCTGATAAACCAATTAAATAATCACTGGAAACATCGAAGAATTTTGCGCATTTATAAATTGCGCTTGCCGTGGGTTCTGCTTGATTATTAATCCATTTTGAAACAGCACGTTGAGTATAGCCGATTGCTCTTGCCAATACGACCTGTGTTGTTTTAGTTTCTTTCATTAATTGTTGCAAACGTTCACCAAACACCATAATAGAATTTTAGAACTATCTTTCTATTTTATGTTGACATAGAACTATAATTCTATTATAATTAAATTATCAAAAAACAGGAGGGAACAAACTATGTGGCCTTTTACAAAAAGTGAAAAGTGGTTTACAGGCGCATCCGGCACAATCACATTTTTTAATTATGCTGCAAAAGATGCGGAAATTATATTTTTTAGAGATTATCTAAAATCAATAAAGAATATAAAAAACTTGAGAAAACAGGGGGATGTACTTCGATTTTGAAAAGTTGTCATATTATCTTGCCGAGTATTCTAAAAGATTTACGAAAGGAGTAGATTTCAATTCTATGAATCATAATGCAATTGTTAGCTTTAAAAGAATGATGAATGTTGACGGAAGATCAAATCAGTTTTTGACATACTTGCAAAATATTAATCATTCGTTATATGGTATACCGCTTGCAATTGTTGCAGATTTATTTGAAGCCGATAAGATTAAAGCGAGCGATAAGTGGTTGTATGATACGAAATTGTTTACTGGCGATGTGAACTCTGTTGCGGTTGATAATACAAATCAATCTTCAGCAGACAAAATCATCTCAAAAATGGTTGAATTGGGTATCGAGATAGAGGAATAACGTAAGATAATTAGCAAAACAATTAATTAGAAAATCAAAATTAAATATTATTTTAAAAAATATTTATAGGAGGAAATAAAATGGATGGTTTTTCGAGTTATGAAGGTGATGCGGTAATGTGGAAAGTTGTGCACGATCATGGAACAACTTTTGTGCATGCAAAAAGCGAAGCAATAGCATTGCAAAGGTTTATGGCAAAATATCCAAATTATAATGTCAGAGATATTGTAAGAGTTTAATTTTTAACATAATTGTTTTGATAACAGTGAGCAATTAGAGCTTTTGAACTTTAATCACACTATAATTAAATAATTTAATAAATACGCAATAAAACCGAACGCTTAAAACGTTCGGTTTTGAATACACAAAAAAATATTAGAGTGATATATTGATTGATTAATACTTGAACTGCTCGGTGAAGTAGTCGACGAGGCTGTCGATGGGCAAGCGGACTTGTGCCATAGTGTCGCGTTCGCGCACGGTTACGCAACCGTCTTCGAGAGTGTCGAAGTCAACGGTGACGCAGTAGGGCGTGCCGATTTCGTCTTGACGGCGGTATCTCTTGCCGATCGAAGCGGACGTGTCGAAGTCGCAGGCGAAGTTTTTGGAAAGTTCGATATAGAGTTCTTCCGCTTTCTCGTTGAGTTGTTTTTGCAAGGGAAGGACGGCAACTTTGACGGGTGCGAGCGCGTGGTGCAAGTGAAGCACGACTCTCGTATCGTTTTCGCCGACTTGTTCTTCGTCGTATGCGTCGCAGAGAAATGCGAGGAACACGCGGTCTGCGCCGAGGGACGGCTCGACGACGTAAGGAACGTATTTTTCGTTGGTTACGGGGTCGATATAACTCAAATCCTTGCCAGACGTTTTCATATGCTGATTGAGGTCGTAGTCGGTGCGGTCTGCAACGCCCCAGAGTTCGCCCCAACCGAACGGGAATTTGTATTCGAAGTCGGTCGTCGCTTTGGAATAGAAGCAGAGTTCCTCTTTCTCGTGGTCGCGAAGTTTGAGGTTTTCGTCCTTCATACCGAGGTCGAGCAACCATTGATGGCAAAAATTCTTCCAGTAGTTGAACCATTCGAGGTCCGTTCCGGGTTTGCAGAAAAATTCAAGTTCCATTTGCTCGAATTCGCGGATACGGAAGATGAAGTTGCCGGGCGTGATTTCGTTGCGGAAACTCTTGCCGATTTGACCGATTCCAAACGGGATTTTCTTGCGGGTGGTGCGTTGCACGTTTTTGAAGTTTACAAAAATGCCTTGCGCGGTTTCGGGGCGAAGATATACGGTTGACGTGGAATCTTCGGTAACGCCGATGAAGGTTTTGAACATAAGGTTGAATTTTCTGACGCCAGTGAAGTTGCTGTTTCCGCAAACGGGGCAGGGGATTTTATGTTCGATGATATATTGTTCCATCTGCTCGTTTGTCCAACCCGAAATATTTTCTTCGATGCCGTGCTTTTGGTTGTATTCCTCGATGAGGTCGTCTGCGCGGTGACGAGATTTGCAAGATTTGCAGTCCATCAAGGGGTCGGAAAAACCGCCGATATGACCGCTTGCTTGCCACGTTGTCGGGTTCATAATGATTGCGCTGTCAAGTCCGACGTTGTAGGGATTTTCAACCACGAATTTCTTCCACCAAGCCTGCTTGATGTTGTTTTTGAGTTGAACGCCGAGAGGGCCGTAGTCCCAAGAGTTGGAAAGACCGCCGTAGATTTCGCTTCCGGGATAGACGAATCCGCGGTTTTTTGCGAGGGCAACGAGTTTGTCCATAGTCAGTTGTGCCATAAAGTTATCTCCTTTCGCACTCATCCGGATGATGAGCCGATAAATATTGTGTATAAATAATAAAATAACGGCGCAAAAAAGTCAAAGATAATCGTTATATAACATAAATTAGGATATATTTACAAACGGTGCAAACGGAAAGCGGATTGAAAAGCGGAAGGTACTTCCAAAGTGTAAATTCAATTAGAAACGGAAAGCGTAACGAATCGTTTGCCCGAAAGGGAAGCGGACAACCGAAACGGAAGCGAGTTAAAAGCGGAACGTGTCTGTAAATCTGAAAGCGGCGCAAATCAAACGCGCCACCTCGTTTGAGATGACGCGTTTGCGACGTAGATACAAAAACGTAACTTCGGGCAATTCACGCTCATGTTATGCCCGCGCGACGCTTGTTATTTGCAGCAACCGCAGCCGCCCGTGCCGCCACCGCAAATGCAGGAAAGGATGAGAATCAGCCACACAATGTCGCAAGAATTGCATCCGCCCATCGTGCCGCCGCAACCGCAGTTGTTGAAGAGCATCAAGAGCAAAATAATGTCGCAACAATTGCAGCCGCATCCGTTTGCACCGTTTGTAAAGAATCCGTTCATTTTATGTACCTCCTTCTATATTCGGATTGCTCCTACATTACCTTACGCAACCTTTGAAATTTGTGTTACAAAGGCATTGAACGGATTTGAGATAAATATATTTTTGTGTGGATCAATTAAAGCGAATGATAGGAATAGTTGCGGGATTGCTGCTTGCGCTTGTGGTGTCGGGGTTATGCTCGCTCTGCTTCAACATCGACTTAAAGTGGTGGATTGCGCTCGATAAACCCGCGTTTGTGTTGCCAAACGTGTGGTTCAGCGTGTTCGTATGCGTGAGTTATTTGTCGTCGGTGCTTGCAATATCGAGGCTTGTCGAGTACAAGCATATTTTCCCGTCGATGCTTTATTTTTTCGTTTTGGGGATATTTTGCGTGCTGTTCGTGTTCTCGTTTTTCACGCTGAAAAATTTGCTCGTCGCATTCATATCGATGACGATAGTGCTTGCAACGTCCTATGCGCTCTTTATCCGATTTCTCACGAAAGAGGTGAAAATCGCCCTTGAATTTCTGCCGACGTTTCTATTCAACGTCTACGGCTTTTTGTGCGTCCTCTGCATTTTTATGAACAATTAAAAAATAAAATCAATACCTTTTCGGGTCTTTGGTTCGAGCCAAAAGATAATCTATGCAACGGCGCCCGTTTTAATCCCTTATGCGAAAAAACAAAAAACATCTCGTTAGACTTGCGCTTTATTTGGCGTGGCATAGGGATTCGCTCAACAGCGATTGTTACCGAAAGGTCAATCGCGTGCAGCCTGACCGTAGGGCAGGGCGCAACGTAGTTGCGGTGCGCAATGACGCACGTTTGAATCCCTTATGCGTAGAAAACAAAAGCCCAACTCGTTTGAGTTGGGTTTTGTTGGCGTAGCATAAGGGATTCGAACCCCTGACCTTCTGGTCCGTAGCCAGACGCTCTATCCAGCTGGGCTAATGCTACATTCGATAGGGCTTTTCTTTAAGCATAGTTATTATATTGTTATCCAAAAGAAAAGTCAACCGTTTGCGGAAACATCTTTCACAAAAAATCACTTTGCCGTTTCTGAAAGCGGCGGCGGTTTCACTCGGTTTTGTCCTCGAAGTCTTTGAGGATTCCGTTTATGCCGTTGAACGAGAGGGTGGCGACCATTTTTGCCAAATCGTCGATTGAACGCTCTCTTGACGAGTTGAACCAGTGCTGAAACACGGTGAACATACCCGATACAACGTAGTCAAGCACGATGTCGAGGGTGGATTCGTCGAGGACGGTGTATTGCGAGATGACTTCTTTGACTCGCGCTTTGAGGGTTTTGAACAGTTTGGACACCAGGTTAGAGTTGCTTTCGATTGATATAAGATGTTGATAAAAATCGAGGTCGCTGTTGATGATTCTCGTGAGTTCCGCAAACATCTGATAGGGGTTGTGAAGCAACTCGTTTACGTTGTGTTCGCGCACGACCTGCTCGAAACTTTCGATGATTTTGTTCTCGATTTCGTCGGTGAGGTCGTAGATGCCGCCGTAGTAGTTGTAAAACGTTTTGCGGTTGATGTCGGCTTTGTCGGCAATATCTTTGATGGTGATGTCGTTGATATTCTTTTGCGAGAGCAGTTCGGCAAAGGCGCGGTAGATTGCTTTTTTGGTTTTTGCGATACGTCTATCTGTTTTTTTCTGTTCCATAGTCGATGCCGTTTATATTTTGTGGCAAAACAAGCAACTCAATCCGAAACATAGCGAGTAAGTATGTTTGTGGAAAAGAGTGTTGACGAAGATGTCACAAAAATTTCTTGTGTTTTTTCTTATTTGTGTTATAATACACATATGGGGCGCAAGTCAAGTTTTTTTAAATAATATGCCTTAAAACGAAAAGATAAATTGCAAAGAGAGGATAAAATGAAAGTCGCAATAGTTATAGACATATTTCACGACAAGGGCAACGGCACGTCGATGTCGGCGAGGCATCTCGTGGAAAATCTTGTGGAAAGAGGCGTCGAAGTCAAGGTTTTGTGCGACAACGCAGGGCAAAATACCGAAACTATGCAGGGCGTAGAGTTCGTCACGTTCCCGATACAGCAAGTGCCGATATATCAAAAGGTTATCGAACAGCAACACGCTTGGCTCGCTTCGCCAAACGACGCAAGGATAAGAGAGGCGCTCAAAGACGTGGATTTGGTGCATATTTATATGCCGTTCGCGCTCGGCACGCATTGCGCGCGCATAGCGCACGATATGGGTATACCCGTGCTCGGTTGCTATCACGTTTCGGCGGAAAACATCACTTTCAACGCCAAGATGAAGTACGTTCCCGGGGCGACGGGCGCAATGTACGAACTTCTCAAAGTCTACCACTACAAACCCGAATGGATAAACAACATACATTGTCCGTCACGGTGCATAGCCTCGACGCTTATGGGGCATTTGTACAATCAGAATTTGCATGTCATATCCAACGGCTACGACCCTGCGTTCAAGCCTATCGAGGACGTGAAAATCCCCGAAGGTTGCGAGGATAGAATCATCGTCACGAGCGTTGGCAGACTCACAGAAGAAAAGAGGCAAGACATCATCATAAAAGCGATTGCAAAGAGCAAATACCGCAATAGAATCACGCTTTTCCTCGCCGGCAAAGGACCGAAACAGGAAGAATACGAGCAACTTGCCAAAGATTTGCACGTCGATTTGCGCATAGTGTTCCTCTCGCAACCCGAACTTGTCAACTTGCTCAACGCGTCCTATCTTTTCGTGCAGGCGAGCGACGTCGAAACCGAGTCCATATCCTGCCTCGAAGCCATTGCGTGCGGCACCGTTCCCGTGATTTCCAATGCGAGAATGTGTGCGACCAAACAGTTTGCGCTCACGCCGCAATCCACGTTCAGAAAGGGCAGTTATCTCTCGCTTGCGGCAATGCTCGACTTTTGGATTTCAAACAAGAAAGCGCACGACGATATGAAACCGAAGTACACCGAGTTTGCGCAAAAATTCAGCCTTGACAAGTGCATCGGATATATGCTCGAACTCTACAATTTCTTGCTCACCGACGACAAGAGCAAGTACATCGTGAAAGACTACAACAATCCAATGGTTTTCCAACTCGACCGCGACTCGTTGGGACTCATTTCGCCCAAGCACAACCAGTTTTATAAACTGGAACGTCAAAGAAGATATATGGAAAAGAATTAGTCTTTGCAGATGAATTGCACTTTGTGCAGTGATATTGTGTCTTCGACACAGTGATATTGTCTTGCGACAGTGATATTTTTGGCTTGCGCCAAAAGTGATATTGCACACTCTGTGTGCAGTTGCGGTATAACAATGATATCGCCTGCGGCGATGATATCACTTCGTGTTGATATCGCGCAATTTTGCACGATGATATCCAAACTTCGTTTGGGTTGCGGAATATTCGAAAGCGATTTTTTTCCGCAATTATTAATTATTCATTATTAATTATTAATTAAAAAAACGTGCCGTCAGGCACGTCACCAAGCAATGCTCTTGACAACACGCAGAATTTGCGATTTGCGCAAGTGAAATTGCACACTGTGTGTGCAGTTGCGGAAGATTTGAATATTCCATATAATAAAAAAACGTGCCGTTAGGCACGTCACCAAGCAGATAATTTGGCGAAACTGCGGTTTGAGTTTTTATCCGTGTTTGAATTGATAGCGCAAATTCTCTGCGCGGTAGAGAAAATAAAATCAAGCAATGCTCTTGACAACACGCAGATTCTGCGTGTTGTCATTGCATTAGCGACGATTTTATTTTAGTTTGCCTAATCCAATCGAATAGCCTTGCGCTTTGCCGAGTTCCTTTGCGCTCTTTTTGTCGAGAAGTTCCACGCAACGAATAAACGTGCAGATTTGCTCGCAAGCGAGGTCGGAATTGTATTTATCCATATGGTGATTGTCCGCAATCGAGCAGAGATAGTCGGGTGCGGTGACGAGTGCTATTTCGGGAATATGCTTGTTGAAAAGGGGTTGACCCTCGCCGAAGTGAAGCATATTGTGACCGCGAAGGGTCATCGTGCGCACGACGTCGCGCTCTTTTATCGCCTCGTAGTAGATGTCGTCAACGGTTTTGTTGCCTGTGTACACGATTTCCACGTCAACGGGATTCGTTTGCGTATACACGCCGTCAACATCTTTCCATTCGGTGCAACCGAGATGTTCGACCGAGCAGCCCGCAACCGCTTTCAAGCCGCCTTTTTTGCCTTTCCAAACTTGCTTGTTGTCGGCAAGGAATTTTGAAGTCGCTTGGTCCGTACCCGTGCGGAAGGACGGCAAACGGAAGTGTCCCGTGACGAATGCGAAAACGAGATTCCTGTCGGTGGGGTGCTTTGTGAAGTATTCCATCATACGCAAAAGACCGATTGCGCCGTTTTCCTCGCAGAAATTGCAACCGTCGGTGTGCGTGTTGATAATAATTGCTTCGTCGGTTTCCTTTTTGCCTTTGATAACGGTGTAGAAGGATTGAGTTTTTGCGTTTTCGAGCGTGCCTTCGAGGGTGAGCGTCGCGCTTTTTTTGGCTTTTGCGGCTTCGAGAACGGCTTTTCCGTCCGTTTGGTTGACCCACACCATAGGAACTTTGAGGTAGTGAAGAATGAAGTTGAGCACTTGCCCTTCGACCATTTGGTCGGACATATCTTCCCAAATGCAAATCATACCTTTCATACCCGAAAGTTGCGCCGCCCAGAACGTGAGCAGGGTTTTGACGAAAGACGTGCTTACGGGGCCTCTGTAACTCTTTTCTATTTCGAGGTCGCTCGGCAAGGATTTGCGTTTGTCGAACGCGATTTTACTGCTGATTTTCGAGAGATTTTTGATGCGGCAGACGGCGATTTTGCCTCTTGCTCTTTGGAATCCGAGCGGGTGATTTCCGACGACCACGAGTTTGCCGCTCACGCCTTTTTCACTCGTAAGACCGCTGTAGGGGAAGGGCGATGAAACGTGAACGGGTTTTCCGTCAACCACGAGCGAGCAATTCGTTGCTTCCCAGCGTTTGAAGGTGTAAGGGGTGACTACGGTTTTTAGCCCCATATCCGCGATTTGCGCCTTAATCCATTCGCAAAACTCGTTTTGCGCGTCCGTACCCGTGAGGCGAATCCCAAACGAGTTCATAGTGTTCATATCTTCGTCCACTTTTTTAGGGTCGAAATATTTTGTTACGTCCATAATTTTCTCCTTCCGTCTTCGATTGCCGATAATTCGTAAAAAAATATCAATATAATTGTAACACATTTGTAGGATATGTCAACGAGCAATCACTTTTAACCGATGTCCCAAGCAGGCTGAATTCTGATTTGCTATATAAAAAACGAGTCGCAAAGCAACTCGTTCGGCGTGTAATTTTTTTCTATATTTGCATGTTAGGCGGTTTCGCTTACGGCTATGCGGTTGTTTGGCATAAGGCGCATAAGGAAGTACTGAATCGTCAGCGTAAATCCAAGCGAGCAAAAGACGTGTATTTGCGCAATGGACGACACGGGGTAGGGGCGTTCGATAATGCCTTTGAGGTTGGCGTCCTTTATCATAAACAGCGACGATATGAGGACGTACGCGAGCATACCCACCGAAATCATACCTTGTTTGGGGTTTCTGTACAGCGTTGTGAGGAAAAACAACGTTTCCGTGACGAAAAACATTATGAATCCCACCATAGCGACCGTGTTGTGAATTTGGCGCAAGCGGTCGTATTTTTCGGCAAGTTCGCCCTCGACTTCGAGCCATGGTACGCTGATACCCGCCGTGAGAATCGCCGCGCTTATGAAACTCAATCCCAAAAACAGAATACGCAATTGCTTCGAGTATTGACCTGCGTCGAGGCACATTTTCATTGCGAGAATAAAGCCCGCGAGGAACAGAAAACCGTAAAAGAGAATGATTGGCATATGGTCCTCTCTGTACGCGACGTACGAGAGCGATTTGAATATCGGGCGTTGTCCGCCGAGTGTGCAGCAAACCGCCGAAATCATCGGAAAAATCACGCACCAAAACGCAATCAGCACGAGTTCCATCACTCTCGAATGGTTCTTTAAGTATTTAGGAAGGGAAGTATTGTCGTTAAAAACTTTCATAGCAAATCACCCCATTCATGCTAAATATACATTTTACCTATATCATATCGACAACCAAAATTCAACGATAATGCACAATTTTTTCAACATTAAAACGCCGATTCGGGCGTTTTTGATAATTTTCGCAAAAAATTCAGTCGTTTCGTGAGACTTGTAGCGAGTGAAACGAGCGTAATAGCGAAGCGAGGTGAGTGTACTCACCAAAGCGTAGCGTCTACGCAAACAAAATGTGCTATCGCACCTGTGAAATCCACAGACACCGTGTGTTTTTTTGTTTGCTATGTCCACTGCGCACGATTTCCGCAAATACTACGCGCTTGCGTCTCTCTTTGTTTGTGGTCAGTCGGACGGAGTCCGAGTTGCGCATAAATGCGCCGTGCGACTATGTCGCACGCAAGTCTCGGTGACTGCGCCCAAAAGAAAAACACGAGTCGTTGACCGTGTTCCTTGTTTATGTTGCTTTTCGAGACTTGTAGCGAGTGAAACGAGCGTAATAGCGAAGCGAGGTGAGTGTACTCACCAAAGCGTAGCGTTAGTCGGACGGAGTCCGAGTTGCGCATAAATGCGCCGTGCGACTATGTCGCACGCAAGTCTCGGTGACTGCGCCCAAAAGAAAAACACGAGTCGTTGACCGTGTTCCTTGTTTATGTTGCTTTTCGAGACTTGTAGCGAGTGAAACGAGCGTAATAGCGAAGCGAGGTGAGTGTACTCACCAAAGCGTAGCGTTAGTCGGACGGAGTCCGAGTTGCGCATAAATGCGCCGTGCGACTATGTCGCACGCAAGCCTTGGTGACCGCCCAAAAGAAAAACACGAGTCGTTTGACTCGTGTTTCTTTTTTGTGGTGCGGTCACCGAGACTTGAACTCGGACGGTGTAACCATACGCCCCTCAAACGTACGCGTCTGCCTATTCCGCCATGACCGCTTAACATTGCCTATTATATGATTAAAAGTCTGGCATTGTCAAGAGGTTTTACACCTAAATTTTGCTAAAGGGCAACATTTTTTTCAAACTCATATATTGTCATTATGAGCGAGAGAACGAGTGGCGGCAACATTCAATCGGACGGCGTGGAGGCGACGTTTTCTTGTATTCCGAGCGACCCTTTGTCGCAAAACGTGCTTGCGAGCGTAATTGCGGATTCGTTTTGCAGAGGAAAATCGAGCGCAGAGATTGCAAACGTATTGCAGTTTTTGCAAATTTTGTCCTGCCTTATGAAAAATTATTTGATTTGAGGATTCTTGCTATTGAATCGAAACGCCGAGTGTGGTATATTATTTATATCGTTTTTGCTCGCGCGACACGAAAAAAATACACTGCGAGCGCAACGTTTTGCACAATGACTGACAGTTTAGGTTTCAAACGTAAAAGCGGAATGCTTATGGCGGTAAGTTCGCTTCCGAGCGAGTGGGGCATAGGCACTTTCGGCGCGCCTTGCAAGCGTTTTATAGACTTTTTGAGCGCGACCAAAACCAAGTGTTGGCAGATTTTGCCGCTCAATCCCACCGCATACGGCGATAGTCCTTATCAATCGCCTGCGTCTTTTGCGGGCAATCATTACTATATAAACCCTCAAACGCTGTATGAAAAAGGTCTGCTCGACGAGAGCGAATTGAAATTCGCTCGCCATATCTGCGAAAAAACCGATTACGGCTGGCTTTTTGAAAACAAAACGGCACTTCTCAAAAAGGCGTACGCGCGCTTTAAGCATATCCCGATTTTCGAGCGTTTTTGCGACGAAAACGCGACGTGGCTTGACGATTACGCCTATTTTATGTCGCTCAAAGAAGCGTTCGGCTACAAGGCGTGGAACGAATGGGATGACGAGTTCCGCATTTACGACAACGCGCAAAATCACAAGAGCGAGTTTGCGCAAAATATCGATTTTTGGAAGTTCGTGCAGTTCGAGTTTTTCACGGAATGGAACGACGTTCGCGAATACGCCCATTCGAAAGATATAACTATCGTAGGGGATATGCCCATTTACGTCGCGTACGACTCGGCGGACGTATGGTGCAATCCGTCTATGTTCCTTTTGGACGAGGATTTGAATCCCACCGTCGTTGCGGGCTGTCCGCCCGACGCATACGCCGAAGACGGTCAACTTTGGGGCAATCCTATCTACGACTACGACAAAATGCAAGAGGACGGCTACGAGTGGTGGATCGAGCGCATAAAGCAAAGTTTCAAGATGTACGACATCTTGCGTATCGACCATTTCAGAGGATTTGCAGGCTATTTCGTCATCAAAAACGGCGAAAAAACCGCAAAAGACGGCAAGTGGAAAGTTGGCCCGGGCGAAAAACTTTTCGACGAAGTGAATCGCCGTATGCCCGGGGCGAAAATTATTGCGGAAGACTTAGGACACATCACCGACGACGTGCGCGAATTGCTTGCGTATTGCGGTTATCCCGGAATGAAAGTTCTGCAATTTGCGTTCTCTAACGACGACAACGAGTATCTGCCGAGAATGTACAAGGACGGCAATTGCGTGGTGTACACGGGCTCGCACGACGCCGATTGCACGTATTCGTGGTGCAAAACCCTCAAAGGCGACCAACTTGCCCGATTCAAAAAGGAATGTCTGCGCCTTTGCGGCGGCGCGAACAGAACGTACGCAATGATAAACCTTGCGTTCGGTTCAATCGCAAATCTGGCAATCGTTCCGTTGCAGGACTGGCTGTTGCTTTCAAACGAGAAGGGAAGAATGAACACGCCGTCCGTTGCGCAAGGCAACTGGGTGTGGCGCGCCCCGAAGAACTATGACAGCCCCGAACTTATCGAGAGAATAAAAAAGACGAACAAACAATTCAAGAGAGAAAATTGCTGACAACTTAATGCAAGTTGTCGGCAGCGATATCGTCGCTACGCAACGGTGATATCCTCTATGCTCGGATGGAATCCACACTGCGTGTGGGAAAATTCAAATATGCCATAACCCAAACGAAGTTTGGATATCATCGTGCAGAATTGCACGATATCATCGCAAACCAATATAATTAAGACAAAAATAAAAGCACTCGTCGAGTGCTTTTATTTTTGCGTTTATGCGTTTAGATTTTACATTTTTGCGATGTACGCCGCAAGTTCGTTGAAGATTACGTCAAGACCGTGTGCGCCTGCGTCGGGATAACCGATTGAACGCTCGCCCACCGTGCCCGCTCTGCCGAGAGTTGCAACGTGAGTCTTGGTTGCTTCTGCGCCTTCGTGTGCCGCCTTTGCGCCGAGGTCGAGACCTTCTTGCAATTTCTTGCCTTCTTCTGCCGCTTTGGTGAGAGCCATTGCGCAAGGTTTGAGAGCGTCAACGAGCGTCTTGTCGCCGATTTCTGCGCCCTTACCGAAGGACTTTTTGCCCGTTTCGTACACGCCGCGATTTGCTTCGGTGAAGAGAAGCGCAATATCTTTGAGATTTACTTCTTTCTTGCCAAGCATTGCTTTGCCCGCGTATTTGAATGCAGAACCCCAGATAGGGCCTGACGCGCCGCCGCAGTATTCTTTTATGATTTCGCTGCAACTTACGAGGAACTGACCGATGTCGCCTTTCTTTCTGGTTGCCCAGTCTGCTTTGAGTTGTCTGAAACCTTTTGCGATTGACATACCGAAGTCGCCGTCGCCCATTTTGTCTGCTTCGCAGAAGGGAACTTCGTTTTCGATGACGATGTCTGCCATCTTGTCTACGATTTGGACGAATGCCGCCGTATTGATGGTTTCACCGACGACGGGTTTGCCTTCGACTTCGTAAACCGCATTGTCTTCTGCTTCCGATTGTGCGACTTTCTTTGCCACATTGGCTTGAGTGTGTTCTTGCGGAACGTAACCGAGCGCTCTGCCGATTGCTTGCACTGCTTCGAGAGCCGCTTCCGCTTGTTCGCTCATTGCCGCGCCCCAAGTGAGTGCGGGCGTGCAAACGGGGTAGTCTACGAGTGCTTTGAGTTCGCTGTCCACTCTCAACACGGAAATAGACGCGCCTGCCATATCGATGGACGTCATAAAGTTGCCGACGAGAGTGCGGTGAATCTTGATTCCGTCTGCGTTCAATGCCTTCGTTACGGAATTGTTGAGGATATAGAGTTCTTGAAGCGGTGTGCCGCCGAAACCGTTGATGAGAAGCACGATTTCTTCGCCTTTTTGAAGTTTGAGGTCTTCTTCGAGGTCGGTGAGGATACGTCTTGACAAATCGTCGCAGAACGTGCCCGTCGAGTAGTCGATTTTCTCGCGGAAACGACCGGGTTCGCCGTGAATGCCAACGCCGAATTCCATTTCGTCGTCGCCGATTTCAAAAGTGGGGTGACCTGCCGCCGGAACGGTGCAACTGGTGAATGCAAAACCGAAAGAACGAACGTTGTCGATAACTTTGTTTGCAACCGCCTTGACTTCTTCGAGGCTCTTGCCTTGTTCTGCCGCCGCACCTGCGCACTTATGCACCAAAACCGTGCCTGCAACGCCTCTGCGACCGACGGTATAGAGAGAGTCTTTGACTGCGATGTCGTCGTTGACGTACACTGCGTCCACTCTGATTCCGTCGTCTTGAGCGTCGCTCATAGCGTTGTTGAAGTTCATACAATCGCCCGAGTAGTTTTTGACGATGAGAAGCACGCCTTTATCCGTTGCGCATTGTTTGATTGCGTTGTAAACCTGAACTTGAGAGGGGGAAGCAAAGACGTCGCCGCAAACTGCCGCGTCGAGCATACCTTTGCCTACGAAACCTGCGTGAGCGGGTTCGTGACCGCTGCCGCCGCCCGAAATGAGGCTGACTTTTGCGTCGTTGATGTCTTTCTTTTTGACGACTTTATATTTTTCGACAAATTCGAGTTCGGGATGTGCTGCGGCAAGTCCGTGACACATATCGTACACGAAACTTTGAGCCGTATTCATAATTTTCTTCATAATAATCTCCTTATTTGCCGCGCCGAAAGGGAAGAATACTCAAAAGGATATATCGATTTTTGTATTTTACAATAAATACATAACTACGATATTCACGCGCGCGTATTACGCGTTAGGTGAAAATATCGATATTCTATCCGCATATTCTGCGCTTTAAGCACGGTTTTTTATAAGACACACCCTTGCTTTTGCAAGGGTGTGCGCTTTTCAATTAGTGGCAGCATTCGCAGTCGCAGCCGTATCTGAAATCGTGACCGATTTTGTCTGCCGCTTTGATTGCCGCGATAACCATATCTTCCGTTACGGGGAAGGGCATATTGTGGATGGATTCGTCGGGGATGCAAGTCTTTGCAGCAACGATCTTGTATTCTTCTTCGGTGAGTTCTTCTCTGATGACTTCGCCCGTGCGCGGATTCGTCATAAGGTCGTGCAAGCAGACGGGAAGACCGACTTCGTCGCAGAAGTTGAGAACTTCGTAGAGTTCTTCTTCGGGGCTGTTTTCAAGCACGAGTTGGCAAATCGTGCCGAATGCGACGACTTCGCCGTGCATACAGCAAGAGTGAATGTCGTGGATTGCAGTCAAACCGTCGTGGATTGCGTGCGCAGCGGCAAGACCGCCCGATTCGAATCCGAGACCGGAAAGAAGAATGTTGGTTTCGACGATTTTTTCAAAAGCGGGGGTTACGACGTTGCAGTCGCAAGCGACTTTTGCTTTTGCGCCGTCGCTGATGAGGTTGCGATAGCAAAGTTCGGCAAGCGCAGCGGCTGTGTAGGTGCCGTAGCCGAGAAGCGTGCCTTTCTTTCTGTCTGCGCCGCAGGGAAGACCCGCGTTGACGTTGGATACGCTGTTGACGTTTGCTCTTGCCTCGAAGTAGGTGGAAAGAGCGTCGCCCATACCGCTTACGAGGAAGCGAGTCGGTGCGTTTGCGACGACGTTGAGGTCGATAAGAACGACGGACGGGCTTTGACGGAAGTATGCGTAATCGTCAAATTCGTGATTGTCGGTGTAAAGAACCGCGGAGTGGGAAGTCGGAGCGTCCGTTGCCGCGATGGTGGGGCAGATGATGAGAGCATTGCCTGCCGCAACGCACTTTGACGTGTCGATTGCTTTGCCGCCGCCAAGACCGATGGTGCAGTTGCACTTGTTTGCTTTTGCAAATTCTTGCAACGCTTTCACGACCGTGCGTGAACATTCGCCCTTAAAGAGGTCGCAGGAAACGAATTCGACGCCGTATTTCTTTTGGGTCGCTTCGAGTTTTTCTTTGACGAGGTTGAGAGCAAACGGGTCGGCGATAAGAAGCGCTTTCTTACCGAAGGTTTTTACAAAATAACCAAGGTTCAACAATTCGTTTTCGCCTTGAACGTACTTTGTGGGACAAATAAATGCTTTTCTCATAACAATCTCCTTTTCATAAGGTTATTTTTTAATGTAAAAACATTATATATCGAACAAATTAATAATTCAATACCCAAAATGCTAAAATATGGGAATTTTTGCAAAATTTTTCAAAAAAACGTTGATTTTGAAGCACTACGAGCGGAAATTTCATAAAATTTTAATGTTTTTTGCAAAAAAAAGTTGAATAATTTGAAAATGCGCTTATAATAAAAACCAATAAAAAACGGCAAAAAAACCGCAAAAAACGCGGCAAAATTTTTGTCGGAAACAAGGCAATAAACGCTACGGATAATTTGCAGAAAGAACCGCATGCGCACTGTGAGAAATCTGAGAGAAAAACCGCAAAACTCACAGCATGTATTTTGCAGAAAACGATGCGGACAATCCGCAGAAAAATAAATTTTATTCAACGAAAAACAACGAAAAACAAGGAGGTCGTATGGACGTTCAAACTTCAATTCAAAAACGTGTGGAATGGATAAGAAAAATCCTTTCCGAATCGGGCGCAAAAGGTATCATTTACGGCAACAGCGGCGGCAAAGACTGCACCCTCGTCGGCGCGCTTTGCAAACTCGCAACCGACAACGTACTCGGCGTTATTATGCCTTGTCAATCTTCGCAAAACTACGGCAGTGACCGCGACGACGCTTTGAGAGCGGGCAAGCATTTCGGCATACAGCAAATCGAAATCGACCTCACAAAAACAAAAGAAGCACTCGTTGTGGCTTTGGGTGACGAATTCACGCGCGACAACGCGGGCGAAGCGAACTTGAAAATGGCAAACGTCAACATCAATCCTCGTCTTCGTATGACCACGCTTTACGCTTTGGGACAAGCGCGCGGCTATCTTGTCGCAGGCACGGGCAACCTTGACGAAGCAACTCTCGGCTACTTCACCAAGTGGGGCGACGGCGCACACGATTTCAATCCCATTGCGGACTTGACCGTCGGCGAGATATACGAACATCTCAGAGCATTGAAAGCACCCTCGACCATCATCGAGAAAGCACCGTCCGCCGGACTTTATCAAGGTCAGACCGACGAATCCGAACTCGGCATCAAGTACGCCGACGTCGATAAATATCTGCGCGGCGAGCAGATTCCCGAAGAAGTGAAAGAAAAAATCGAAAAAGCAAAAACGAGAGCGTTGCACAAAGCGTGTATGCCTCGCAAATATCCCGACTGAGACGATATCGATAAGATAACTTTTACCTCAACCGCGCCGAATCCGGCGATAGACTTTATACAATATAAACACGGCTAAATCGAAATTATGTGAATTTGCAGACATTAATTTTGATTTTGCCGTGTTTTTCATTTTTTTGCGGAAAAATTCATGCGCAAAACATCTAAAAATCAAATTTCGACAAATACGCATGTTTGCTGCCGTCTGCCACAATCGTTGGATGAGGATAATATCGGTTCGATGTCGGCGGGTACCATAGCATAATAATATCGATACATAAATATAAATATCAAATTATCTATTGCGCAAGGGGCGATTTTATGTTAAACTTTGAAAGGTTATCATTATTCAATTACAAAGGAGGGCTACAAATGGCTCATTTAAGCGAAGCGGCGGTTGCGCAAATCAATGCGATTTGTGACAGATACGTCGGCGAAAACACGCCTCTTATGATGATTTTGAGCGACATTCAAAAGGAATACGGCTATATTCCTCTCGAAGTGCAAGAAATCGTTTCGGAGAGGACGGGCATTTCCGTTGCCGAAATCTACGGCGTGGTGACGTTCTATTCCTTCTTCTCTTTGACACCGAAGGGAAAATACGTTATCGGTTGCTGTTTAGGCACGGCTTGCTATGTTAAGGGTGCGCAACAAGTTATCGACAAATTCAGCGAAATCCTCGGCATCAAACCGGGTGAAACCACCAAAGACGGTTTGTTCACCATCGACGCTTTGCGTTGCATCGGCGCATGCGGAATCGCACCTGCTGTTTCTATCAACGGTCAGGTGTATCCCAAAGTTTCCGTGAACGCAGTTCCCGGTATCATCGACGATTACAGAGCGAAGGAGGACTGAGTTATGATTAGAAATTTTGCCGATTTGGACAGAACTTGTCAAGATTGTTCTTCTTGCCTCGACGCGAAGTTTACGGGCAGCGACGGCAGACGTCACGTTGTTTTGTGCGGCGGTACGGGTTGTTTGTCCTCTCATTCCGACGAAATCAGAGAAGAATTCGTAAAACTTATCAATGAAAAAGGCTTGCACGACAAAGTGACCGTCAACCAAGTGGGTTGCTTTGGTTTCTGCTCGCAAGGACCTTTCGTTAAAATTTATCCCGAAGATACTCTTTACAGAATGGTCAAAATCGACGACGTGAAAGAAATCGTCGAAAAAGACCTTGAAAACGGTGAAGTCGTTGACAGACTTCTTTACGTCGACCCCGTCACCAAAGAAAAAATATCCAAGCAAGACGATATTACGTTCTACAAAAAGCAAGTTCGTATCGCGTTGCACGGCTGCGGAAGCATCAACCCCGAAAAAATCGAGGAAGCACTCGGCGCAGGTGCGTTCAAAGGACTTGAAAGAGCGCTTCAAATGGACAGACAGGATGTCATCAACGAGATTTTGGCTTCCGGCCTTCGCGGACGCGGCGGCGGCGGATTCCCCACGGGCAGAAAGTGGCAATTCGCATACGCTCAACCCGAAGGCGCAAAGTACGTCGTTTGCAACGGCGACGAAGGCGACCCGGGCGCGTTTATGGACCGTTCCATTCTCGAAGGTAACCCCCTTGCCGTCATCGAAGGTATGATGATTGCAGGTTACGCAATCGGCGCGCAAAACGGTTATTTCTACGTCCGCGCGGAATACCCCATAGCAGTCAACAGACTTCGCATCGCAATCAAGCAAGCGGAAGAACTCGGACTTTTGGGCGACAACATTCTCGGCACGAACTTCTCGTTCAGAGTGCATATCCGTTTGGGCGCAGGCGCGTTCGTATGCGGTGAAGAAACCGCGCTTCTCAACTCGATAGAGGGTAAGAGAGGTATGCCGCGTCCTCGTCCGCCGTTCCCTGCGGTCAAAGGTCTTTGGGGCTCGCCGACAATCGTCAACAACGTCGAAACCCTCGCGTGCGTTCCTTACATAATGAGAGAAGGCTACGAGAAGTTCACTTGCTTCGGAACAGAAAAATCCAAAGGCACGAAAGTTTTCGCTCTCGGCGGAAAGGTGAACAACGTCGGTCTCGTCGAAGTGCCTATGGGTACGACTTTGCGCGAACTCATTTACGACATCGGCGGCGGCATTCCGAACGGTAAAAAATTCAAAGCGATTCAAACGGGCGGTCCGTCGGGCGGATGTCTCACCGCAGACGACCTCGACGCGCTCATCGACTTCGACAACCTCGTCGCAAAAGGCTCTATGATGGGCAGCGGCGGCGCAATCGTTATGGACGAAGACAACTGTATGGTCGACGTTGCGAAGTTCTATATGGAATTTATCTGCGACGAGTCTTGCGGAAAATGCTCGCCCTGCCGTATCGGCACGAAGCGTATGCTCGAATTGCTCACCAAAATCACCAAGGGCAAGGCGACTATGGAAGACCTCGACAAACTTATGGATCTTGCTTCCAACATCAAAAACGACTCTCTCTGCGCGCTCGGTCAAACCGCGCCGAACCCCATTCTTTCCACGCTCGCGCACTTCAAAGACGAATATATCGCGCACATCGTGGACAAAAAATGCCCCGCACACGTTTGCAAGAGCCTTATGAACTACGAGGTTATCGCCGACAAGTGCGTAGGTTGCGGACTCTGCGAGAGAAACTGCCCCGTGGCTGCAATCCACGCCACCAACTATATCGCCCCCGGTCACAAACTCGCGTCGAGAGAAATCGACAAAGAGAAGTGCATCAAGTGCGGTATGTGTATTTCCGCTTGCAGACTCAAAGCAATCGAGAAGAAATAAGGAGAGAGGATTATGGCGAAAATCAATATAAAAATCGAAGGCGTACCTTATCAAGTCGAACAAGGTATGACGATACTCGAAGCCGCAAAGGCTTGCGGATACGAAATTCCGTCCCTTTGCGCATATAATCACGGCGAATGTTCGCAAGGTTCTTGCCGCGTATGTCTTGTCGAAGCAACCGGCGCGAGAGGTCTCGTGGCGTCTTGCGTTTATCCCGTCGCAGAGGGTATGGAAATCACCATTTCTTCCCCCAAAGCGGTGCAGGCAAGAAGATCGTCCGTCGAACTTTTGCTTTCAAACCACAACAGAAACTGCCAAGAGTGCGACAAAAACGGTAAGTGCGAACTTTTGCACGTCGCAATCATCACCGGCGCAAGAGACGGTCTTTACGAGGGTGAACAAACGCCCGTAACCGTAGACGCCGCTACGCCGTCAATCAAGAGAGACACCTCGAAGTGCGTGCTTTGCGGCAGATGTATCGAAAGATGCAAAAACGCGCACGGACTTTCCGTTCTCGGATTTGAAAAGAGAGGTTTCAAAACAATCGTCGCACCCGCGCAAAACAGAAGTTTTGCCGACTCGCCGTGTATCCTTTGCGGTCAATGCGTAAGCGTTTGCCCCACGGGCGCGCTTATGGAAGTGAGCGAAATAGACAAGGTCGACGAGGCGTTCAAACAAGGCAAATACGTTGTCGTTCAAACCGCGCCCGCAGTTCGCGCCGCTCTCGGCGAAGAATTCGATATGCCGATCGGCACTCTCGTCACGGGCAAAATGGTCGCGGCTTTGCGTAGACTCGGATTCAAAAAGGTGTTCGACACCAACTTCGGCGCAGACCTCACCATTATGGAAGAAGCAACCGAACTTCTCACTCGCGTGAAAGAGGGCGGTACTCTTCCGATGATCACGTCTTGCTCACCCGGTTGGATCAACTATGCGGAATATTACTACGGGGATTTGCTCGGACATCTGTCTTCTTGCAAATCGCCTCACGAAATGTTCGGCGCAATCCTCAAAACCTATTATGCGGAACAAAACGGAATCAAACCCGAAGATATGTTCGTCGTGTCCGTTATGCCTTGCACCGCAAAGAAGTTCGAAAAGGAAAGAAAGCAACTTATGGTCAACGGACTCAAAGACGTTGACGCCGTTCTCACCACCAGAGAACTTGCAAAACTCATCAAACGCGCGGGTATCCGCTTTACCAAACTTCCCGACGAGCAATTCGACAACGACATCGTCGGCGAATACACGGGCGCAGGCGTCATTTTCGGCGCAACGGGCGGCGTTATGGAAGCGGCTTTGCGTACTGCCGCTTACGTTCTCGAAGGCAAAGAACTCAAACATGTCGAACTTCAAGACGTGCGCGGTATGCAAGGTATCAAGGAAGCCACCTACAATCTCGGCGGTATGGATGTCAAAGTTGCGGTTGCTTCGGGTATGAAGAACGCAAAAGTCTTGCTCGACCAAATCAGAGAAGGCAAGAGTCCTTATCACTTCATCGAGATTATGGGCTGCCCCGGCGGTTGCGTTGCAGGCGGCGGACAACCGTTCGTCAAACCTTGCTTCCTTCCCAACGAGGACGACGACATTCTCGACACCTTCCGCGATAAACGTGCAACCGCACTTTACAAAGAAGATGAGAGCAAAGAAATACGCGTATCTCACCGCAACGAACAAGTCAAGAAACTTTATGCCGAGTTCTTGGGCGAACCGAACAGCCATTTGGCGCACGAGTTGTTGCATACGTCGTATGCTGCTCGCACTCGATTCCCCGACTAAAATTGTGTGATTGAGCGACTAACTGTGTTAACGCCCTTTTGCGCACCCGTCACGTACGATTAGTACGTTAGGCGGGTTTGCAAAAGGGCGTTTCCTTGTTATTCATCTCAATCACGCAATTTTAGTACACAAATTGCTTTTTGCGAGACGGAACGCGAGCCGCAAGGCGGCGAGGAAGCGAACGCCGAGCTTGACGATAAGTACAAGCGACTGCGCCGTTTGGGTGCGAAGCTGGCGCACAAAGCGCAGTGGCACAAGTAGAGAAATGTCCCTATCTATGCGAGTGCTGAGTGTTGCCCCACGCGGAGCGGACGCCGTGGGTTCCCTCAAATTTATGCAGAGGGGGAACGGCGGTGGGGGAAACACGTGAGGAAGGGGGAAGTTTAATTTAGATTTTAGTTTTTAGTCGTTTGTAAAAGTGCCTTTCTTGTTATCTATCTGTTTGGCGCAATTTTATAAAATCTTATGATTGAGCGACTAACTTTGGACGCGATTGACGCAAGCGTAACAATCGCTATTCCGTCACTTCGTTCCTTACAACGCCCTTTTGCGCACCCGTCACGTACGATTAGTACGTTAGGCGGGTTTGCAAAAGGGCGTTTCCTTGTTATTCATCTCAATCACGCAATTTTAGTGCAACATATAAAACAATAAAAACACTTATATTATCAAAAATAAATCCACTTATATTCAATTCTTTTTTTACTTCAATTCAATCAAATATAATCATCAAAAAATAATAATCTTCCATGCAATAAACTTTCATTGTCCTTTCATAAAATAAAAAATAAAAGACGCAATGCGCCCTTTATTTATACTTTTTTAATTCTTAAACTCTCGTTTCAGTGGGTTAAAATATATTTTTCCAAATCGCTGAACCAATCGAAACGAAGTTCCTCGCCGTCGATTTTCACCGTGACGGGGAAGTGACAAAAAGCAAACTCGCATAGAGCCTGCTTCTTGTCGTCGTATGTTTTGTTTTCAAATTCTATCGTCATATCAGCAGTTGAGAAGACGCCAAATCGACTTGTTGACAATCATCATAATGAGGTCAACAATCCATACGATGTTGAAACCGAAAATCAAACGAAGAAGTCCTGCAACGATTTTGCCTTCCGAAAATCTTGTGACTGCGCCGAGAATCCACGACGTGACGGGAATGATTGCAAGAATAAGACTTACGATACGACTAAGTCCGAAGTAATCGCTTTTACGTTTTGCCATAATAAATCCTCACATAGTTATTTTTTAGGAATTATCCTACGTCAAGTATATTAACACATCGTCGGAAAAATGTAAATATCGATTGAAAAATTACAGGCGTTTTTTTGCGATTTTTGATATTTTTTCGACGGTTTTTCGCCGCTTTTCGGACGACGATTTTTTTTTATTTTTTGAAAAAAATTTTTAAACATATTTCAATTATGCTATTGAAAAGGGACAATAGGTTTGCTACAATAAACATATTAAGCATAAAGGGGACAATTATGCAGGAAGAAACAAACGTATCGGCAGTTTCAAGTGCCGAAGGTGCAAATCCTTTGCAACCGAGCGAAAAACTCTCTAATCGCAATCTTTTTATGTACGCTCTCGGCACGTTCGGACGAGATTTTCTGTACAATTTATTCAACGGCTATCTTTTGTCGTTTTGCGTATTCACCAAAAACCTGAATACGGCTCAATTTACGGCAATCACGTTTATCATCGTTGCCGCGAGAATTTTCGACGCGTTCAACGACCCGATTATGGGCGGCATCGTGGAAAACACTCGCACCAAATGGGGCAAGTATAAGCCGTGGCAACTTATTGGTTGCGTGACGACGGCGGGCGTAATTATCACGCTGTTCTGCGTGCCTGCGCAAGGGTGGGCGTTTATCGGATTGCTTGCCGCAATGTACTTCCTTTTCAGCATAACGTACACGATGAACGACATTTCCTATTGGGGAATGATGCCCTCGCTTACGAGCGATCCGCACGACCGTGACAAACTTATGACTTTCACGCAAATAGTCGTAGGTCTTGCGGGCGGACTTTGCGGACTTGTCGTTCCCACGTTCGCAATGGGCGATCATCCTCTCGGCGGAAGCGCGACGAGTGCGTTTGCGATTATGGGTATATTTGCAGGCGTAATTATGGTTGCGTTCCAGATGTTTACGATATTAGGCGTGAAAGAAAAGCCTTTGTCTACGCATTTGATGAAAACGCCGCCGATGAAAGTCAAAGACATGTTCAAGGTGCTCACGAAAAACGATCAACTGTTGTGGAGCACGCTTGTGTTGCTTCTTTACTCGACGGGTACGGGGGTTGTGAACGGCGGTCTCGGAATGATGTACGTCTATTTCGACAATGCGTACAACGGCACGCTTTGGATGTTGTTCGGCATCGGATTTGCCGCAGTATCTGCGGTGTTTACCGTGTTTTATCCTGCGATTTCAAAAAAATTCGGCCGTGACAAACTCATATATTCGGGCGGAATTTCACTCATAATCGGATATGCTTTGATGATGATTTTCGGTTTGACGGTTCCAAAAATCCATTTGTTCAGCGTGTTGGGGATGGACTTCAATTTGCGCTTTATTCTGATGCTCATAGCAAACACGATTGCGGGTTGGAGCGGCGGATTCTATATGATTATGGTCATCAACATCGCAAATACGGTCGAGTACAACGAGTATAAGACGGGAAGACGCGACGAGGGCTTGATTTTTGCACTTCGTCCGTTCACGGCAAAACTCTCGTCTGCACTCAATCAGGGCATAGTGTCGCTCGTGTACATTGTCGCAGGCGTTCTCACTTACACCAACCGTATCACCGACATAGACAGAAAACTTAGTTCCGAAACCTACGAACACGTCATTGCCGACGTTCAAGCCAACGGACAGGACAGTATAAAGATTTTGCTTGCGTGTATGTGCCTGATTCCTATGGTGTTTATGGCGATAACGCTTATTATATACAAAAAGAAGTTCAAACTGAACGAAGCCAAAATGACCGAAATGGCAACCGTAATCCAAGCGCGCAAAGCCGAAGAAGAAGCAGTCGAAACGGAAGAAGCGCAGGTGGAAATGACCGAAGTCGAAAACGAACTTAAACACGGCGACGTCGAAACGCAAGAAGAGCAATCCGTAGACGAAAATCTTGCCGTTGCGTCCGACAACTCTCAAGACATAGAAAATAACATTTAACAAATTAATTGCTCAAACGGCGTTGCGGTGGAAGCAACAAACGAAAGTTTATTGCTTAACACCGCACTTTTTTCGCAATTTCTAACCGCGCAGAGAATCTTTGCTGTCAAAACAAGACGGATAAAGCCACAAACCACAGTTTCGCAAGATTATCTGCTTGGTGAGTGCGTGCTTTGCACGCGAGCGGAAAATTTGAATTTTCCATATGTCATTCTAAGGAAACGAAGTGACCGTGAGAACCCGGCGTAGCGAAATGCGGCTTCGCCTTGATTGCCACGTTGCAACTTTGTTGCACCTCGCAATGACAAACGGATAAATTGAATATTTCCGCAACCCAAACGAAGTTTGGATATCATCGTGTAATATGCACGATATCACCACGAAGTGATTTCATCGCCATAGGCGATATCGTTTATTTTTGCAAATAAGTGTGATTTTATAATTTAAAAATTACTGCCGTTCTTCGTTCTTTACAAATATCCCGTTCAATGATACAATTATCTAAAAATAATACTTATTTTAGGGTTACAAATGAGCAAAGAAAGACAAAAGTTAGGTTTGGTTCTCGAGGGCGGCGGCGTTAAGGGCGCATATCAAATCGGCGCGCTTATGGCAATTAGAGAACTTATGGTTGACTTCGACGGCGTCGCGGGTACGTCCATAGGCGCGATAAACGGCGCGATATTCCTCGAAGGCGGCTACGCTAAACTGTTCGACGTGTGGAACGAAATTAAAACCAACACCGTATTCGATTTGAGTGACGAAGAACTCGACGAATTGAACGGCTTGGATTTGCGCCCCGCAATTCTGAAAATAGTGGCGGAAAAACGACTCAAAACTTTCAAGATGCTCGAATCTTCCTATCTTAAATCGCAAAAGTTTTTTGAAACGATAGTGAACGAAGACGACATTCGCGCTTCGGGCAAGGACTACGGACTCGTTGCGTTCAATATCAGCGATATGCAACCCTTTGAAAAGATGATGAGCGAAATAGACGAGGGAAAACTCGTGGATTATATCATTGCTTCCGCAACGTTCCCGATTTTTCCGCCCAAAGTCATAGACGAGAAAAAGTACATCGACGGCGGCGTTTACGACAATATGCCGATAAATCTGCTCACGAGGCACGGTTACGACAAAATGCTCGTGATTCGCACGAACGTCGAAAGCAAGCAACCCAAGCGCAAAGTCGAGGGCAATCCGAATCTCTTTTACATTATCCCCAAAGAGGATCTCGGACCTGCTATGGCGTTTTCCAAAACTCGTATCCACGCATATATGCAGATGGGCTACGACGATACGAAAGAACTGATGGAAAACGGTCTTTCCGAGTTTTTGCTCGGCTGAAATCGGCTTAATATCAACGGATTTGTCAATGATAAAATATAGGTGAAATATGTCGCAAAACAAAATATTGCTGTTGGATTCGAACTCTCTTATGCACCGCGCGTATCACGCGCTTCCCAACCTCAAATCCTCGAAGGGTTTGTACACGGGCGCGATATACGGCTTTTTGAGCATACTCTTGAAGATAATCAAAGAGCAAAACCCCACGCATATAGCGGCGGCTTTCGACCTGCACGGTCCGACGTTCCGCCACGAAATGTACAAGGAATACAAGGCGACAAGAAAGCCTATGGACGAGGAACTGCGCCAGCAAGTCGAACCGCTCAAAGACCTTATAACCGCAATGGGTATCAAAATCGTGAGCAAACAAGGCTACGAGGGCGACGACATTCTCGGCACGCTGTCCAAGCGTTTTGACGACGAGTGCATAATCGTCACGGGCGACCGCGACAGTTTTCAACTCGTAAGTCCCACGACGAAGATTTTTTGGACAAAGAAGGGCGTAAGCGACATCGAAGTGTACGATGTCGAAAGATTGCTGCAAGACGGATTTACCGTCGAACAATTCATAGACTATAAGGCACTTTGCGGCGATACGTCGGACAACGTTCCCGGCATACCCGGCGTCGGCGAAAAGACGGCAAAACAACTTCTCGACAAATACGGCTCGCTCGAAAACATTTTGGCAAATGCCGAGCAAATCCCCGGCAAACTCGGACAAAACATCGCAAATAACAAGGAACTTGCTCTGCTCAGCAAAGAACTCGTAACCATAAACTGCGACGTGCCCGTCGAATGTACGCTGGACGAAATTGCGTTCACGCCCGTTTATTCGGGGGAAGTGAAACAAAAACTTGCCGAACTCGAAATCTTGTCGCTTGCAAACCGTATGGTTTTCGACGGCGCGGAACAGGCAACGCCCGAAAAGAAAAATATCGAAAAAACCACCGTCGTTCTCAAAACCGAGAGCGAGATTGAAAACGCCGCAAAGGGCGACAAAATCGCAATATTAATCGGCAAAGACATAGCGTTTGCCGTCGACGACAAAACCGAGTATACAATAAGTTGCGTTGAGGATTTGTTCAGCGAAGGCATAGGCTTCGACGACGCGCTTTCCGCACTCAAAAAGGCGGCGGCAGGCAAGGAACTGGTATGCTACGACTATAAGAATTTAAGCAAGACGTACGGCTTCGAGCAAGACAAATTTTTCGACGTTATGATTGCCGCGCACCTTGCAAGAGGCAGTGCGCCGATAAAGAATATAGAGCAGGTTTTGGGCGCGGACGGCTATGAAACGGGCGCGGCGGAACTGTTTGTCGAAAGCGAGAATTTGCGCGAGCAGTTGGCGCAACAAGGACTTAATCATCTGTTTTTCGACGTTGAACAGCCGCTTTGCGTAGTTTTGCGCAATATGGAAGAAAGAGGCGTTTGCGTTTCGGCAGACGTTTTGAAAGCACTTGAAATCAAATACGGTCAACTCATCGAGAGTTTGACAAAGGAGATTTACGCACTTGCGGGCGAAACTTTCAACATCGCTTCGCCAAAGCAACTGGGCGACATTCTTTTCGACAAACTCGGCTTGCCGCACGGCAAAAAAACAAAGACGGGTTATTCCGTAAGCGAGGACGTGCTGTCTAACCTTGCAAGCAAACACCCGATCGTCAACGCAGTGCTCGAATACCGCCACTACGCTAAACTTCAATCGACGTACGTCGTCGGACTTCAACCGCTCATCAACAGAGGCAAGATTCACACCGAGTTCAATCAGTGCATAACTCAGACGGGCAGACTGTCCTCGACCAATCCCAATCTTCAGAACATACCCGCGAGAAGCGACGAGGCAAAGGACATCAAAAGCGCGTTCGTGCCGAGCGAAAACTGCGTGCTCGTGAGCGCGGACTATTCGCAAATCGAACTCAGACTTCTTGCGCATATGAGCGGCGACGAGCAACTTATCGAGGCGTTCAACAAGGACGAGGACATACACGCAATCACCGCTTCGCAAATTCTCGGCATACCCGTCAGTGAGGTTACGCCGGCGCAAAGACGTGACGCAAAGGCGGTCAATTTCGGCATAATTTACGGCATAAGCGGATTCGGTCTTGCCGAAAACCTGTCCATTCCGCAATATATGGCAAAAGAGTTTATCGCCAACTATTTCACGATGCACCCGAAGGTTCGCGCCTTTATGGACAAGAACGTCGAGGACGCTCGCGAGAGAGGCTATTCGCTCACAATGCTCGGCAGACGTCGCAATCTTTCCGACCTCAAAGCGTCAAATTATATGGTGCGTTCCGCCGCAGAGCGTATGGCGATGAATACGCCGCTTCAAGGCTCTGCCGCCGACATCATCAAAATCGCGATGATAAACGTCGAAAAACGCCTTGAAAATATGAAATCCAAAATGATTCTTCAAATCCACGACGAGTTGATTATCGACGCGGCAAAGGACGAGGAAGAAGAAGTCAAAAAGATTCTGTCGTACGAAATGGAACACGCGGTTGACCTTTCCGTGCCTCTCGTTGCCGAGGCCACGAGCGCGACGAACTGGGGTGAACTCAAATGAGAATCGCGGTTATCGGCGGAATAGGCTCGGGCAAAAGCGAGGTTATGAAAATCGCAAAAGAACGGGGTTTTTTCTGCCTCAGCGCAGACGAAATCAATGCCGAATTGCTCAAAACGCCGTCGTATATTCAAAAAATCGCGGCGTTGTTTCCGAGCGCCGTTTCAAACGGCGTAGTGGATAAAAGCGCACTCGCAAAAATCGTTTTTTCCGACCGTGGCGAGCGCAAAAAGCTCAACACGCTCGCGCACCCCGAAATTATGCGGGTTATATCCGAATGCAAAGAGAGTCCGCTTGTCGTCGAACTTCCGCTTTTCATAGAGGGCGGCGACGAGGCGTTTGACGAAATCGTATATGTCAGAGCGCCGCTTTTTAAGCGTATTTTGCGCTTGAAAAAGGGTAGGGAAATGAGCGTAAAACAAGCGGTTTCGCGCATACGCTCGCAAGTTCCGTCTGCCGTATTGAGAGCAAAAGCCACTATGATAGTGGACAATTCACGCTCACTTTCCGCTCTGCAAGAGCGCGCAAACAAAACTTTTAATCAAATTTTATCCAAATATAACGACAACCACTCAAAATAAACTTGTAAATCACGCTTTTTCGTGATAACATACTATTAGTAAATAAGTTAATCAAATCCGCATATATTTGCGAGATTGAAAGGAGAAAATTATGATAAACGGCAAAACCATCGTCATCACCGGTTCGAACAGCGGTATCGGTCTCGAAACGCTCAAATTGCTCGCAAACGGCAACAACAAAATCTTGGCGGTTGACTTGCGCACTGACAGAATCGAGGCTCTCAACCTCAAAAACGTGTTCCCGATGGTGTGCGACGTGTCCACCAAAGAAAACGTCGATTCCATCTTTACGACCGCAACCGAAAAACTCGGCTCGATCGACATCTTCTTTGCAAACGCAGGCTTCCCGTACTACGAAACGATGAACTACGTCAACTGGGAACGCATCGAAGACATCTTCAAAGTCAACGTGTATTCGCCCATCTATACATACCAAAAATACGTCGAATATCTCGGCGGCAAGCAAGGTCAAATGGCAATCACCGTTTCGGCAATCGGCAAACTCGCAATGCCCGGTTATACGCTTTACAGCGCGAGCAAATTCGCAATGCAAGGCTTCCAGCAAGGTCTTCGCTACGAACTTCCGAGCAACGTATCCCTCACTTGCCTCTATCCGATAGCCACCGACACGGGCTTCTTCAAGAAAGCAGTGGAAGGTCAAGAGGGCAAAGTCATTCGCGAGCGTCCGTTCCCCGTCCAAAAACCGCAACACGTCGCAAAATGTATGGTCAGAGGACTCGAACACAAACGCAAATTCGTCAATCCGTCCAAACTTTTCACGTTTGCGCAATTCCTGTTTGCAATCTGCCCGCCGATCAAATGGGTGTATTTGAAGCTTGAAAAGAACAAGTTGACACGTTTTGAGGCACAAAAAGCCGCAAAATAGCGAATAACATCGTCAGAACCGTCTTTTCGTTCGGTCACGTATTACATATACGTTAGGCCGCCCGTGCAGACAGTTCTTCCTTGTTCTTCATCTATTTTGAGCCGTTTTACAGCACAAAAGCGAACAAGTAATCGTTTTACAGCTCAAAAAGCGAACGAATAATTAAAATACACAAAAACGAAGTCCCGATTCAAAGCGAATCGGGACTTTTCGTCCATTATTTTAATAATGGATATGTTGCGTTTCAGTTTGACTTTGGCGGCGGAAGTGATAAAATAATCTCTCAAACAAGAGGGAATTTGTAGAGAAATACACACTTTATCACAACGGATAAAATATGAAACCACTTCATTTGCACCATCGAACCGTCGCCAAAGATATGGATATGACAAGCGGACCGCTGCTCAAAAAACTCATTGCGGTGTCCCTTCCGCTTGCGTTTTCGGGCATTTTGCAACTGCTGTTCAATGCGGCGGATTTGATAGTTATCGGTCAGTTTTCCGAAACGAGCACGCAGTCGCTTGCGGCAGTTTCGTCAAACGTCGCACTTATCAATCTCATAATCAACGTCGTTATAGGCTTGTCTATCGGCACGAACGTCGTTATGAGTCAGGCGATAGGCTCTCGTGACGAAAAGCGCGCGCAGAACACCGTGCATACGTCGGTGCTGTTGTCGCTCATAAGCGGTACGGTCGTTGGGCTTATCGGCGTGTTTTGCGCAAGATATTTCCTCATTTGGATGAAAACCGATCCCGCGATTTTGGATAAGGCGACGGATTATTTGTTTATCTATTTTATCGGCACGCCCGCAAACGTTTTATACAATTTCGGCGCGTCCATTCTTCGCGCAAAAGGCGATACGAAACGTCCGCTCATATACCTCACGGTTGCGGGTATCGTCAACGTCGCGCTCAACCTTATATTCGTTATCGTGGCAAAACTCGACGTCGAGGGCGTTGCCATTGCGACTATCGTAAGTCAGTATTTGTCCTGCATTATGCTCGTTATAACCCTTTTGAAAGAGGACGGATATTGCAAACTCGTGCTTAAAAAACTGCGCTTCCACAAGGACGAGTTTTTGCAGATACTCAAAGTCGGTTTGCCGAGCGGCATACTCAATTCGTTTTTCTCTATCGCAAACGTGCTGATTCAAACCAACCTCAACGGATTCGGCTATTCGCTTGTCGCGGGCAGTTCGACGGGAAGCAACCTCGAAGGATTCGTGTACACGTCTATGAACGCCGTATCTAACGCAACGGTTACGTTCGTCGGGCAAAACTACGGCGCGAAAAAGCCCAAACGTATCAAAAAATCCGCACTCGAAGCGTCGATAATGATTATCGTGATAAGCCTTTTGTGGACTCTCGTTCTGCTTACGGCAGGGCAGTATATCGCAAGACTCTACACGTCCGACCCCGAAGTTATCGGCTACGCTTGCGCGAGAATGAAAATCATTTTGCCCATATACTTCGTTTGCGGTATCGTCGAGGTGCTTGTCGGTTGTATGCGCGGTATGGGCTACTCGTTCACGCCGATGGTCGCCAACTTCTTCTGCATATGCGTGTTCCGTATCGTGTGGATTTACACCGCGTGCAGAGCGGTCAATACGCCCGAAATGCTGTATTTGAGTTGGCCTATAAGTTGGGTGCTGAACATCATCGTTGACGGCGTGATTATGGCGATAGTATACAAGCGCGAGAAGCCGAAACTCGAATCGGCAGAGCAATCGGAAAACGAAACGAGCGGCATTGTAGATTCGCAAATCGCAAAAGAGGACGAGGACGAATACAAGAGGGAAGTCGCGTTCGAAGAAGAGTGTGAAAGAGCCGAAAGCGAATCGAACGCAATTGAAAACAAATCCGCCGCAACGCAACAAGACGAATCGATTACGGAACAAGCGTCGGACGAAACACGGCAAAGCGCACCCGACGCAAATCGGCAAAGCGCACCCGACGCAAATCGGCAAAGCGGCATAAACAATAATGTTGCGTAAAAATAGCGGAAAAGAAAACTGCGATAAATAAAATCCTTCCGAAAATGTGGAAGGATTTTTTGAATGAATAAGTCGCTGATTTTTGCTTGTTTTTTGCTTGTTTTTCGCTGTTTTTTATTGCTTTTTACAGCGTTTTATCTCGATATTTCTAGGTTATTTTGCTATGTCGCGGTCGAAGTTTTCAAGGCATTTGACGGATATTGCATAGCAGTCGGCAAGACATTCGGGGTTAAGATTGTCCGCCGTGTCGCGCATAGTGTGATAGTAGTCTTGAAGATTGTGGTCGAGAGCGGTGATGCCCGTCGAGCGGAATCCCGCTTTGTTGAACGCCGCGTTGTCCGTTGCGCCGCCGAACGGAGGAACCCACGTCTTGTTGCACTTGATGCCGAGTTCGTTTGCGGCGGTTATGAAGGAATCGCTCACTTCCTTGTCCGACTTAACCGTGCCGTTGAGGTCGCGATAGTTTACGCCGAGGAAACGGCTTTCGTGTATGGTGTCGTAGGAATAAATCCAAGTGGGAACGTCGTCAAATTCGCCTTTGTGCGCTTCGCACCAAGCCATTGCGCCGCGAAGACCTGCTTCCTCACTTCCCGAAATGATTACGCCCACTTCCGTGTGTTCGAGTTCTATGCCTTGGTCTTTCATCGCTTTGAGAATCGCAATGCCCATATAGCAACCCGTGAGGTTGTCGTTTGCGCCGTCGGTTATGGTGTTTTCGTCCCACATAAAGTACATACCGACGAGGCAGGGAACCATAATCAAAATGGCAATGCCCATCCAGAAAAGCACCGGACCGTAAAGCGCAACGTAACCTGCAACGGTGTAGTCTACTACGGGTTGGCATTTGGTTGCGACTGCCGCCGCGATGTTCAATCCGAGCACCACGAGTCCGCTCACGACGCTCGTCACGAGGTGCGCAACGTGTGCCGTACCGCCGAATTTGTTGTTGACGGGCCAGTTCCAAACCGCGTCGGGGTGTCCGTTGAAAAACACTCTGCCTTTCACTTCGCCCGTGCATTTCTTGATTGCGGTGACGCTGTGTCCCGTCTTTTTTGGGAAGCATTTGTCAACGAGTTTTTTGTAAAGACCGAATTGAATGAACAAAATCGCAAATCCCAAGCCGGCAAGCACCGCGCCGAGAATGGGAAGGAAGAAGAACAGCGCCATACCTGCAAGCACGAAGGTTATCGTGAAGTAAATCCAGCCGAAAAACGCGTTGGGGTGTTCGGTGAAAGATTCGACGTCCGACCTTTCGCAACCGCAGTCGTTTTTGAGGTAATCCGCCATATACTCGCACGCAATTTTTTCGCCTTCGCTGCCGGGATCGCGCTTTGGCATATCGTTGCAAATATGTGCGATTTCGTCGCACATAAACTTGGCGCTTTGCGCCTTGTTGTCGATAAGTTTTTGAAGTTTGCCCATAAACTTCCCCCTTGAATAAGATAAATTTATTATACAATACATATGTAAATCATTTCAATATGCGTTTTCGACAAAAGCCGACACGAAAATCGACAATATGCGGATTTTGTATTATTAAAATTTCATTAAAAACGAACGACGGCAGTCGATAAAACCGTATGCGACTGTTAAGAGAAGCACACGGCGGAAATTAAATAATCGCGTATGACAAATCGCAAAAACTCGAAGCGCAAAAGAGGAAAATCGCAGTGCGGCAACATAAAATAAATGCGTGCATAAACAGGAAAGTATTTTCGTTTCCCACTTTGCTAAAACGCGATTTTGTGATATGATATTCCTACCAAAACGAGTGAGGCAAAATATGCAAGAAAAATGCAGTTGCTCAAAAGAACCTATCGGCACGATTCCTATCGTGCGAGTGATTGACAAAATCGACGAGATGTTTGAAAAGGACGATTTGCAAGGCGCAAAACGCGTTCTCGAATACTGGGAAAAAGAAGCAAAAGCATTGAACGATACAAAAGGACTTTTGGAAGTGCTCAGCGAGCAAATCGGGCTTTATCGCAAACTCGGCGACAAAGAAAAAGGACTCGCCGCCGTGGACGAAGCACTTGCGATTTTGTCGTGCAGCGGCACTTGTTCGAGCGTTGGCGACGCGACGATTTATCTTAATTGTGCCACGACAATGAAAGCGTTCGGGAAAGCGGAAGAAGCGATACAGTACTACGAGATTGCAAAAGAGCAGTACGAAAAATCGCTTGAAAAAGACGATTATCGTCTTGCGGGACTGTACAACAATTACGCCACCGCGCTTTGCGATTTGCAAAGATTTTCAGAGGGCAGAGAGTACTATAAAAAGGCAATAGATTTGCTCAAAAACAAGGGCGGTTTTTGCGAACTTGCGGTGTCCTACGTCAACCTTGCGCACCTTGCGTTCAGCGAGGCGCAAAGCAAGGGCGAAACTTGTGACGACGAGGTTGAAAATCTTTTGAACCTCGCATACGAGTGTCTTGACGACGAGTCGCTTGTCCGTGACGGAAACTATGCGTTCGTATGCTCGAAGTGCGCGCCGTCTTTTGAGTTTTTCGGATATTTCATTCAAAAAGCGGAACTTGAAAACAGAGCGATGCAAATTTACGAAAACAACAGAAAATAAGTTTTATCAAGTGCATATCGATAGATAAAACGGCGATTTGGGAATATGAAAGGACTTGAAGAAGCGAGAAAGTTTTATGAAGAAGCGGGTGCGGAAATGATAAGCCGCAATTTCGGCGACTTTGAAAATCGCATTGCGGTCGGGCTTGTCGGGCACGGCTCTGAATGTTTCGGATTCGACGACCAAACCTCGCGCGACCACGATTTTGAAACGGGATTCTGCCTTTGGCTTACCAAAGAGGACGAGGAAAAAATCGGGTTTTATCTAATGCGTGCATACGATAAACTTAAGGCGGAATATGCGCTGAAAAACGGCGTTGGCAACGCTCGCTCAAGCGTTGAAAGTTCGGCTTTCAAAGGTGTGTTTACGATAGGCGATTTTTTTAGAAGATACACCGGCTCGGACGGTGCGCCGACAACTTGGCAAGAGTGGCTGTACACCGACTCGTTCTATTTTGCCGAAGCGACAAACGGCGAAGTGTTCCGCGACGATTTGGGCGAGTTTACCAAAATCCGCAACGAGATTTTGCACGGTATGCCCGAAGACGTGCGAATCAAAAAAATCGGCTCGTGCGCTTTGAGGGCGGCGCAGTCGGGGCAGTATAACTACGCTCGGTGTATAAAGCACGGCGAGGACGGGGCGGCTATGCTCGCACTCTGCGAGTTCGTCAAGTCCGCATGCGAACTTGCTTTCTTGCTTGAAAAACGCCATATGCCGTACTACAAATGGGCGATAAGACAAATGCGCTCGCTCTCAAAATTCGGCTCGCTTGCCGACCCTCTCGAATTTCTGCTCACGGCGGACAACGACGAGAGCGGCAAAAGGTTGAAAAGAGAAATCGTCGAGGACGTTTGCGGCGCGTTTGCCAAAGAGATGAACGAGCAGTTCGAGTTGAAAGTCGAAGGGAACTATCTCGAACCGTTCGGCTACGCAATTCAAAAACGAATCAAAAATGCGGATATTCGCAATTTGCACGTTATTTTGTGAGGTAATATGATAAGCGTAAACATTTACTACACGGGCGAAAACGGCAACGCCAAACGCTTTGCCGAAGAAATGGAAAAGAGCGGAATCGCGGCGAAAATAAGGGAAGAAGACGGCAACCTCGGCTACGAGTACTTTTTCCCGGCAAACGACGAGGAAACAGTGCTTTTGATTGACAAATGGACTGACCAAAGCGCAATCGACTCGCACCACGCTTCGCCTATGATGACGCAAATCGCACGGCTTCGCGAAAAGTACGATTTGACGATGAAAGTCGAGCGTTTTTCGTCCGAAGATATGCCAAAGTCGGACGGCAAATTCGTGCGAACGAAAGGACAAAACGAAAGATAAAATTAAAGGCAATCGGTGATAATATGAGAGAAAAATCTTGCGGAACGGTGACGTTTACGACGGCGTACGGCGGCATAAAATATCTGCTTACGCAAACCGACTACGGCGTGTACGGATTTGCGAAAGGTCACGTCGAGGACGGCGAGAGCGAAAGACAAACCGCAGTCCGCGAAACGTGGGAAGAAACGTCGGTAAAACCCAAAATCGTCAACGGATTTCGCAAAACGATAGAGTATACGCTCAAAAACGGAAACGAGAAAACCGTCGTGTTTTTTCTCGGTGATTTCGGCACGCAACAGCCTTGCCACAACGACGGATTCGAGAATATGACCTACAAAATCGTGCCGTACGAGGAAGCGCTCGAACTTTTGACGTTTGACAACACCAAACGCATACTGAAAAGCGCGCACGCGTTTTTGACGGAAAGATACGAAAATAATTAAGGTGATATTATGGCTTCGAGCAAGGAATATCTGAATTTTATTTTGGAACAAACCGCAAAACTAAATTTGACTCATCGCGCAATGATGAACGAATATTTGTTATACAAAGACGGCGTGTATTTCGGCGGAATTTTCGACGACAGATTGCTCGTAAAAATGACGAAAAGCGTTGAAAAATACGCAATGAGCGAGCAACTTCCCTACGAGGGCGCAAAGCCGATGTATCTCGTCGATTGCGTGGACGAGCAAGACAAACTCTGCGCGATTATATCGGAAGTCACCGAAGATTTGAAAAAGAATCCGAAGAAGAAAAAGTGACCGACGACGGTTGCGTCGGATTGCAAAATCCGTTTGTAAGCGGTCTTGCGATTGTTTGAAAATACGCTCGCAAATCCGTTTGAGAACGAAAGAGAATTGTTAATAACACAGCAAATATAATCCATATAAAAAGCAAAAACGCACGTTTATCGTGCGTTTTTCAATGTGTAAAGCGTTCGTTTTGCGATTTGTTTCGTTATCGCACCGACTTGTTTGGTTATCGTTCCGCCAAAGATTCCACCGTCATCATAAGGTCATAAAGCGGTTTTATCGTTTCGAATCTGTCGCACAGTGCGTCTGCGAGGTCGGGCGAGAAAAGAAGGTCGATGTCCGTCGAGTCGGCGATGAAGCAAATGTCTTTCTTTTCAAGCCATTTGCTCAAATCTTCGGGATAATCCGCATAGCGCGGCTTTTTGTAAGTTTCGCCCACGAGGGAAAATATCGATTGATTTTCAAAGCACTCTTTCGCTTTTTGGAAAACGGGGGAATTTGACAAAATCAAATTGCGCAAACTTGCCATACTTTTTGCGTCTGCCATATAATAGCCGCAACCGTAGCGGAAGTTGTAGGGGGATATTTCGAAGAAATAGCCGGGCAGTCCGCACATAGCGTTCGTGCCGCGCATAAACGTGAGCCACATATGGTCGCGATAAAGGCTCGTCTTATCCTTTGCGAATCGCAAATCCTTGTAGAGCCTCGACACGATACTTTTCGGCTCGGTTATCATTTGCTCGTCGATTTCGAGCATACGCGGCGACATTGCGGTTGCAAGATCGCGGAAAGGAACAGAGAGGTACTGTTTGAAGTCCTCTTTGTGTTCCTGATACCAAAGTTTGGAATTGTATTTGTGATTGAAATACAAAAAGTCGAGCGACCTTTGCGAAAACGGTGTCATTAGTCCTCAAAAAGCGCGACGAGCGTGTTTTGTACGATTTTGCGCATTGCGTCGTAGTCTATGTAGGTGTGGTGGTCGTAGACGTATTCGTGAGAGAAGGATTGCACGATGTCCATAGAGAAGTGGATACGCTCGGTCAAATTCTCTTTTTTCACGCCGAGGTCTGCAAATTTGTTGGCGATTGCAAGCGTGATTTCGTCTTCGAGGGATATAAACTTGTTGTTGACCGCCTCGTCGCTGTGCGACATAGAGTGAAGTGCTTCGTGAATGTTGGCGTACTTTTTGTGAATGTTTATCGCGCCGTCAAGCACGCGTGCAATCGTATCTTCGAAATTCACGGGGGCGGTGAGGTTGTTTATCATATTCAAAACGGGTGCAAACGCCTCTTTGACGTAAATTTCCAAAACGTCCAAAAGAATATCTCTTTTGTCCTTGAAATATCCGTAAACTATGCCCGTCGAAACGCCTGCGCGCTTTGCGATTTCGGCAGTGTTGGTGTTGTAGTATCCCACTTGCGAAAAGAGTTCGAATCCCGCTTGGACGATTCGGTTTTTCTTTTCGATGGATCTTTCTTGTTTTGGTTCTCTGACTTCTTGTCCCATTGCCCGCCTTTTTTACAAGTCGATTATTTGGCGATTTACGCCTTAATCCGACCGACTTTATATTGATATTTATATTATATAACTTGTTTGAAAATAAATCAAGGGAAAAAATATGAAAAAATTTTCATATTATTTTGTTAAATCTGTTGACATCCTTTTGCGGAAGTTGTAATATTCTATCGTAAATATGAATAAAACTTCATATTCACAAGAAAAAATATCTAAAAAATCGGCAAAAGGAGAGAGAAATATGCCGCTTGTATTTGCACCCGTAGGCAAGGATTTGAGGATCGTCAAGATTATGACCGACGACAAAACAAAAAAACACCTTGAAAGTTTGGGCATCACCATCGATTCAACAATAAGTATCATATCCCAAAGCGGCGGCAGCGTCATTTGTCTTATCAAAGACGGACGTCTTGCTTTGGACAAAGAAATGGCAACAAAAATTTTAGTAGCATAATTTTTAGGAGGACAAAATGGAAAAACTGCTTAGCGATTTCATTATCGGCGAGCAAGGCGTAATCAAAGCAGTCGGCGGCGACGGAAGAATCAGACGTCGTTTGTTCGATATGGGCGTTACGCCGGGCGCAGAAGTGTATCTTCGCAAAAAAGCACCTCTCGGCGATCCGATTGAGGTGACTATCAGAGGATACGAACTCACGCTTCGTAAAACCGAAGCATCTGTCGTGACGATGGAGGTGCAAGAATAATGAAAAGATTTGCTCTCGCAGGCAACCCGAACTGTGGTAAAACGACTTTGTTTAACAGTTTGACAGGTTCGACCGCTCACGTCGGCAACTGGCCGGGCGTCACGGTGGATAAGAAAGAGGGTACGTACAAAAAGTGCGCGGAACCCATCGCTATCGTTGACCTTCCCGGTATCTACTCACTTTCGCCGTATACACCGGAAGAAGTGATTTCGAGAAACTACATTCTCGAAGAAAAACCTGATTGCGTCATCAATATCGTAGACGCAACAAACCTCGAGCGTAACCTTTATCTTACGACTCAAATTATGGAAATCGACGTGCCGATGATCATCGCGCTCAATATGATGGACGCGGTTGAGAAAAACGGCGACAAGATCGACGCAAAGAGCCTCGAAGAAAAAATCGGACTTCCCGTCGTTGAAATTTCCGCTTTGCGTGAAAAAGGTCTTGACGAATTGATGCAAAGAGCGTACGAAGTATGCCAACAACCCAGAAAGGGCAGAACCGTTCTCGAAGGCACTGCGCTTACGCACCTCATCAACGACTGCAGAATCGCTCTCGAAGGCAGCGGCGTTGAAAATTCGCTTTTCCACGCTGTGAAACTCGTTGAACTCGACGAAATCGAAGTCGGTCAACATCCGCAAGCGGCTCAAATGGTCGAAGAATTCAAAAAGACGTTCAAAGACGACGTTTTCGGAACGGACTTCGAAGCGATCGTAGCGGACAGCAGATATAAATACATATCCAAGAACTACTCGACAGTTCTTACGAAGAAAGAGAAGACCGAAAAAGAAAAACTCAGCACTTCCGACAAGGTCGATAAGGTGTTGACCCACAAGGTTTGGGGTATTCCTATTTTCCTCGTGATTTTGTTCCTCGTGTTCCACTTCACGTTTGCAGAGGACTTCTTGTTCCTCGGCGCAGGCGGCGTGTTCGACAAAGACCCCGTTGCATATCTCGATCCGGATCATACGCAAGTGGCTGACTTCGAGCAAACACCGTACGACGAAAATACGACGTACTACACCGAAGACGGTTACAAAGCAGAACTTTCCTTCACGGAAGACGGCAAACTTGAATCGGTAGAACCCAAAGCGTACGTTTACACCGCAGATCACGAACTTCGCTACGTTGACGAATTGACGGAAGCGGATCTCGATCAAAAATTCTATGCGGACGAAAAAGGCAAATGGGAAGTCACCGTTGAAGCAAACGACGACGGCGAACTCGAAGCGACTTTCGTAAGCGGTATCGACGAGTGGTGCTCGGGCATCAGCGCGGCAACCTTCTTCGGATATGAAGAAAGCGTTTACGGTCCCGGCGTCATCCTTGCAAACATCCTCAACACGTTCACCGAGTTCCTTAGTGTTTGCGTAAACGAAGGCCTTACGCTTGCAGGTTCACCCGATTGGTGCACGGGGCTTATCGTTGATGGTGTTCTCGGCGGTTTGTTCGCAGTGCTCGGCTTCTTGCCGCAAATCCTCTTGCTGTTCTTGTTCTTCTCGATCTTGGAAGACAGCGGTTATATGGCGCGTGTAGCGTTCATTCTCGACAGAATCTTCAGAAGATTCGGCTTGTCGGGCAGAGCGTTTATGCCTATGATTATGGGCTTCGGTTGTTCCGTTCCCGCATTCATCAACACTCGTACTCTTGCAGACGAAAACGAAAGAATTGCAACGATCAGAGTCATTCCGTTCTTCAGTTGCGGCGCGAAGTTGCCTATCTTGACGGCTATCGCAGGCGGTATCGCAACTCAATTCGGATTCGATCATCCCGACGTTATCACTTATATGATGTACGTTCTCGGCGTAGTCGTGGCAATCGCTGCGGTCATCTTGATGCGTGCAACCACTATGAGAGGCGAAGTGCCGCCGTTCATTATGGAACTTCCCGCATATCACGTACCTCAACCCAAGAACCTTGCCGCTCACCTTTGGGATAAGACGAAGCACTTTGTGAAGAAAGCCTTTACGATCATCCTTGCTTCCACAATCCTAATCTGGTTCATCAGCCACTTCAGTTGGACTTGGCAATTCCTTGCAGACGAGCAAATGGATAAATCGATCCTTGCAGGTATCGGCGGACTCATTCAACCTCTGTTCACACCGCTCGGATTCGGTTCGCAACTTAAAGCATTCGGTTGGGTGTTCGCAGTCGCGGCAATCACCGGTCTTATCGCAAAAGAAAACGTCATCGCAACGTTTGGTACTCTTGCTGCTTGCATCGTCGGCGGTATGATCGACGTTGAAGCGGACGGCGGTGTCGGCGCAGCGGCAACAATGATCCAAGCAACTGGTATCGATGTTCCCGGACTCATTGCATTCATCGCATTCAATATGCTCACGATTCCGTGCTTCGCGGCAGTCGCTACCGCAAAGGCAGAACTTCCCACGAAGAAGTCTTACAGAATGACGTTGCTCTTCTGGGTCGGTACAAGTTACGTTGTGTCCATGATGATCTACCTCATCGGTGCTTGGTGGTGGACAGTGTTCATCTTCGCGGCAATCTGGGCGGCAGTCATCACGCTCATCGTGCTCGACAACAAGGGCAAGATTAACGTAAAGAAGTTCTTCAACGACCTCGGCTCGAAACTTAAAATCAAAAAGAACGCATAAGTCGCGCACAATGCGCAATACAGACTTTGCGTAACAAGAGCGATATATGACAAACACAGTATTTCAAAACGTTATGTCGGCAATGCACCCGATCGGAATCGTGACGATAGTCGTTGCGGTTGCGATTGTGGCAGGCGTCAGCATCGCGTCAATCGTCAGAAAAGCAAAGGGTAAGCCCTCGCTCGGAAGCGATTGCGCGGGATGCTCGCACGCAGGGCAGTGCAACGGACATTGTTGCTCGCAAGGCAAAGACGTCGATTGGACGGAACTTGTGAAACAACGCAAAGCCGAACTCGAAGCCCGGCGTGAGAAAGAAGCAAACAACGTGCAAGACAAAACGCACGCCGACAAGCAATAAGTTTCAACTTTGCATTGAATAATGATAACCCCTCAATGCACAAACAAAAAGATGTGTTGTAGCAATACGACAATCTATATTCTCTCTCAAAAAGTAGCGGAAGCGCAGTTGCGCTTCCGCTACTTTTATCTATGCATAGCATAATGTGTAAGTGTAAGTTTTTTTATATTGACGATATTCGTTGACGATATTCGCAATACAAGGTTTGGTGATTGGATTGACATTGCGCTCTCGATACGCTAAAATAGCAAGGTAATGCGGATATGGCGGAATTGGCAGACGCGCAAGATTCAGGTTCTTGTGAGCACTAGTTCATGCAGGTTCAAGTCCTGTTGTCCGCACCAAAAAGTCCACTGTTTAGTGGGATTTTCAAGGATTTGAGGTTTCGGCTCAAATCCTTGTTTTTTACGATTTTTGCCCGATTTTCGGTCCAAAACACGCCAATTTAGGCTAAAATTTAGGCTAAATTCGTTTTTAATAGACGTTCAAAACGGTCATTTTTTTGAGCAACCGCATATATGCGGTAACTTCCGTTTCGCAATAGTTGCTTGCGGTCCTTAGGCTCAAATATATGTTGTCCTCATCGAAACTCGCGTGCCCGACCCAACGTTGCACAAGGTACTGCGGAAAGCCGAACTCATAAGCGTTGGTGATGAACGTGTGCCGCAGAATATGTCCGGTGAACGGCATTCCCAACGCCCGGAAAATGTCCGCTATCTGACGATAGGTATATTCTTGCGTGTCGAAGCCGAACAGCCTGTCGCTTTGCGCCTTATCCGCGCAACGTCGTTTGAGTAGGTTCGCAAGAGGTTGCGCCATAGGTAGTTTGCGTTTTCCGCGCTTTGTTTTTGTCTTTCCGATGTTGTGGGTGTCGCGCTTCCAGGCTGAATCGATTGTTATCAGCATATTCTCGAAATCGATGTTTTCGACGCGCAGCGCGTTGAGTTCTGATTGCCGCATTCCGCTGAACAGCAACGCTCTGATAAAATCGTTCATCGACGTGCCGGGCATTTTCTCGTCGATGTATTCGAGCAACTGCTTTTGCTGTGCGTGCGTCATTGCGCCGAGTTCGGGCTGTTGGTAACGTTTGATTTTTACGCCCTCGTATGGATTGACGTTTATCAATCCGCATACTTTTGCCGTCCGGAAACTCTCACCGACGATAGTTGCGCATTTTGTGCGCACATTGTCCGACGGAATCTTTTGCAAGAGGTCCTGCAAATCGAGCGACGTTATCTTTTTGATGTCCTTTTCGCCGATAGTAGGGAAGATGTGATTTTTCAAATGACTAATCATCGATTTGAAATATGCCGATTCCACCAAACCGCGTTTATAACTTTCAAGCCATTTTTGCGCCCATTGCGAGTAGGTCAAGCCGCGTTTTCGCTTTTCGGGTGGGTTCTTCATATATTCAAGCCGCTTGTCCCAACACTCTTGCTTTGTGTCGCCGTACACGCTCACTTGTTCTTTTTGAAACTGAAAACGGTATTGCAACCGTCCTTTTTTGCTCGTGACTCTAAAACTGCCGTCACTAAATTGACAAGGCATATCTTCAAAAACCTCCTTTATTTCTGCCTTGTCAGATTCTAAGACTTGATTATATTGCCGCTTGCTGCGCGGCACGAATTGAATGACGTTGCCCTTGCGAGAACGCTGCTCGGACGGCGACGTCTGATGCGGTATTGCCGGCGCGTCGCTTATGTGCGCGCTCGCGCGAATCCCGGCAAGCATTCCATCCAAATACCCGGAAACAATACTGCCTATCTGTTTCCACATTGCTTCAAAAACTGGATTTTCCATTTTGTCCCCCATCATAAAAGATGGATGACATTATAAAACTAATAGACAGTCGTAAAATGAAAAACAAACTATATTTTTTCACCAATCTATTTCGCGAGTGGTGGAAGTGACCGAGCCTAACGACTTTTTGACTTGTTCATAGTTCCCAGAAAATAGTTGATATTTTCCATTTGGAAAGACAACGGCGAAATCATTACAAGATTTTTGATATACAATTTTTTCAACTTGTGATAAATCCAAAAGTTTTTGATAATGTTGTAATTGTAAAGTAATTACTTCAATCACAGTTTTATTACTGTCTACACTCCCACTCATCGTGGGGAATTTTATACGTTTGTTTTTAGCGATGCAAATACAAACGTCCGATTGATTTAGTGTTTTTGATATATTTAGCAACTTTGTTGATGATAAATAACAGCTATTTTTCGCGATTGATTTGTAATCTTTAACGGATAGAATAGGTATCTTTTTATGGCGACCGAAACTATCATATACTTTTAAATCGATATTATAATTTTTGTTGATTGCATTTTGTTCGAGCACATCATAAATGCATTGACTGATATTGTAAATTTGGAGAATCTCACCCTGATTAATTAAAATAGGGAAATTCAAATGCTTTTCAAAAGAGCACAAATTATTCAATTTATACTCTTTTTTGTTTATTGAAACGAATAATGATTTTATAGTAACGTCAAATGCTGAACGATTAGTTATCTCTAACAACGCGTCATTTGATGTTTCAATCTTTAACTTTAAGCGTTTTGGATATTTTGCTAAGCATAAAGCAACTATTGAAGAACCAATAGTGCCTGCCGCTGCTAATGACGATATGATTATTGATGCCGTTTCAAAACCGTTCATACGATACTTTTATAAGAATTTAAACTATGTGCATAGACTATTCCGCGAGCAGAATTGAGAAGATACATTTGTTCCTCAGGGGTCATTTGTTCATACAGCGATTGAATTTCGCTTTTGGGGATTCGAGCATCATCGAAAATACTCGTTTGTGATGTTCTGCCGAGCAATTCATCTATTGAAACATTAAAAAAATCAGCCAGTTTGCAAAGCATATCCGGTGTTGGTTTGCTATTTCCTGTTTCATATGACGAATATGTTTGGAATGTGATTCCAACGGCTTTTGCGACATCAGACTGTGTATATCCTTGTGCTTTTCTAATACTTTTCATTCTTTCCATAGGCATATCCTTATCTAATTATTTTGAAAAATTAAAAAAAAATTCAATGAATTTAAGAAAATGTCTTGATTTTCGGCGATTCTTTGAGTATTATATTAGCGAAATTCGTAGATTCTTTGAATTTTGAACAAAACAGAACTCACATTAGGTGTCTGAAAGAAAAAGGAAGTAACTTGCGATGAGCATTTTTCTATATGTGATATTTGCAATGCTGATAGTGGGCGGTACGGTACTGCTCCTATTCGCTGTTGATTCTTTCCGTAATAGAGATGTTCTTTTAGGCTGTGTGCTTCTTTGTTGGGGTGCAATCGTAGTAGTCGCAAGTATATATGCGATTGTAATTCTTGCGCTCCCGGAAGAAACATCAAACATTTTAATAAAAAAATAAGGGGCAAGCAATGGGAATTTTCAAAAAGAAAACAAAGTCAAAAGCCGTTATTCCTTTGACGGAACAAGTCCAAATGGCAGAACAACTCAGGCAAGCGGCGGTAAAAACAGACCGCGCGCACGAAAAAGTCATAAACAGTTGGATTAACTCGGACTCTAAAAATGAAAAAGTGTGGGCAGCAAAGTCGTCTATGGCTGAAAAACGAGCAGATAAAGCATACAGAAACTATTACGAGTATTGTCATTCGACGTTTTCGGAAGAAGATATAAAAAACTCGGGCGCACAAGGAAAGTTTCTGAGTAAAAGTTTTATCAATCGACTCAATAAAATTCAACTTTCAAAAAACAAAAAGAAATAATCCCGGCATCCGGGATAGGGGGACGCAAAATGGATTTACAAAATCTCGCCACGTTGGTGGCACTTCTCAAAGATTATCACCACGAACTCACTCACGCTCTGACTGATGCCGTCGAACTTGACGGCGACATCGACGCGCAAAAGAACATCGAAGCAAAAGCCGATGTTATAGACAGAGCACTCGACATCGCTATGGAAGATTTAGAGTATCGCATCTGCGTGAGGTGAACTATGAAAAAAGGAAAACACATTCATCGCAACATCACAGCGAAACGGTCCGAGCAATCAATCTGCATAGATGTCGCATCGAGGCTCGAAGCCGGCAACAAGTTCCGTTACAAAGATTATGCTTGCGTCGTTGATGACGTCACGCGCAACCTAATCAGATTCACCGGCACACGAAGCGAGAAAGTCGGCGAAGTTACGCGGCAAATGATACTCAACGTCGAGAGTTTCAACTCGGCTGTTGAGGAACGTCGCATCATACTGAACAACCCGGCATAGCCGGTTTGTGTGTCCCACCGTCTAATCCTTTATGAGTTTTTTGAGGCTACAAGCAAAAAACACGGCGGTGGCGGCACAAATCCGCCGGGAACGATAAACAATCAAAAACTTTGGGACCGCTCCCGGCGGTGCTCCCCCAAACGAGGTGTATATGAAAATTTTTGGCAAAGTACTCGAAGGCACAATAAGCGCGGTTATCTCGCTTGCGATTCTCTTTTTCGGCGGAATCGGCATAGTTGCGCTTATAACAAAGCAAGATTACGTCACCGTTATGAATACGGTGTTTGACTGGTTCAAGAATCTCGCATCGAAGTGAGGCACGTTATGGCTAAACGCAAGACGAAAAAAACAAATCCGCCGACGAAACGTAACGGCAATCCCGGCATCAGACTGTTTTTGTTGGTGATGCTTGTCGTGCTTTTACTCGGAACAATCGGCGGCGCAGTGTATCTCGGCATAAAGTCGGACGGTTTCAAGAACTGGGATTTTATTCCGGGCAACAATGCGCAACCGGCTGCGTCCCTCGATGTCGTGAAAGACGGTGAATCGGTCAAGAGTATCGAGGCGACCGCCGACGTCATTCGTATCGAGGTCATCAACGGCGGTGATTTCACCGTAACCGTGCGCCCCAAAGCGAGCGCAGACTTTGATTTTATGCTTGACGGCAAATTGCACTCTTTTGCGCAAGCGGACGGCGATTACAATCGCGCTTTCGACGTCAAAATCGAGGACGGATATTTCACATTTACCGCGCCGCGCAACATCGTGAACGCGCTCAACGACGCATATTTCGGTCACGTCATCGACGATGTGCGCTGCAACTATGTCGGCACGTTCTTTGAAATAGTGGTGACGGCAGAAAGCGGCGACAGCAAGAAGTTCGACGTTACCGACATATATGCTACTGACATCGTAGTCAGAATCGAGCCGTCGGAGGTGGTATTCTGATGAAACGTGCAACAATATCGTTATATTTGGGTCTTGTACTCATAATAATCCTCCTTATTAGTGGCACGATTCCGTCGTCGGAAGTGGTATACGCTGCCGACGGCGACGTCGCGCACATCTTTGACAAAACGGACGTCACAAAGGACCTCGAAGGCTCTGAGGGTTTCGATTTTTCACAATACCCGGTGGACGCCTCGAAGGACACTCAGATTTATACTTTTCTCGAATACGGTTACGACGGCGCGGACAATTCAAAGTTCGGGCTTTATCTTTACGTTTACAATCCGAAACAAAAGGCATTTTCGCAATCGAGTGCAAGCAACAAGGCAAACGTTGCTATGGCGTTTGACGAAAAGGACAATGCGACGTCGTATCAGCGCGTAGGATTGATTTTCTGTTCCGCGACGTCTGATAAACTTTTTTACAAGTTCCGCATCGATGACGGCGGCAAGTTGCTCGCTCTCGCCGAGAAGTACGCACTCACGCACGGTGGCGCGCGCAGATATGACATAGCAACGGTCGAACTGTTCGCGTATGGCGATAAGACGGCAACGACGTCAACTATCGGCAAATCATATGAATGCACCGGATTTATGAAAGGGTTCGGCGCGGACAAAGAAAGCAACACGCACAGCGTAAAGGCGTACAGCCTCGATGTTCTCGACATCGAACTCAATCACACGTTCTTCCGCCCGGACGGGACAAACTACGGAAATTTTGCAGCCGAGTATTTTTATCAATCATCAAAAGACCAACTCGACAGCGTATATTTTTCGTTTCCGAATGAACTAATCAAATACTATGGCGGCATATGGAAAATCGACGCAGGCTTTGTCAAGTTGAAAACAAGACCGATTGTAATCACATCTACCAAAGAAGTCTATGAAAAAGCAATTAAATATGCAGGAAGAAGCGAACGGGGGAATTGCTCGGTAAAAATACAATCTACATATCCAAAAAAACTTGGCGAAATGGTGCTTAATAATCTAAAAGGATACAGCAATGAAGTGAAAGCGGAATTGCGCAACTATTTGCTTTGCAACTTTCCGTCAACACCTATTTATTACTTGTTCTATACCGGCAACGAAACCGCAGACGGTAGTGTTCCGTATGCAAAGGACTTTACTTTATCCGCTGAAAACTTGCTCGATTATATTTACAACTATAAGCGCAGTTACGATGCAGGAAAACTCAATATAAAGGACGGAATTTCAAAAGATTTGTTTATATTTTCGCCCGAATATGAAAAAGACGGTTACGGACAGTACACAAGCATACAAATAAAAGCCGACGATACATACACTCTTGAAAACTTATCACGAGTCAAACACTGGTACGACTTTTTAGATGCATTTAATCTTTCTGCGGAATATCAATCCGATGCATATCGCAACATACAGGCAATAACACCGATTGATAAAAAAGATGTAACACTGTCAAAAGATGCTTTCTGCAAAAAGTATTTCGTTTCTCAAAGTGATTATGAGAACATCATCAAATCGGTCAACAAAAGAGATGAAACGACATATCTATTTCGTTTTTCGCAAAGTTCTTTTATGTCACTCGGATTAAAGTCACAAGTCGGCGACGGTTATGTTTATGAAACAGACTATAACTATGCTGCTATGCAAACGGTTTATCTCGATATGAACATATCGTCGATAACGTGCCGCAAAGACGATGTATATCACACGTTTGCGGTTGCGGCGAATCCGATTGATGCTGTCGCAGACATCGAGCCACCGCCCGAAGAATTCGATAAAACCGGTTGGTGGAAAGATAAATTCGAAAGCGTAAAAGACTGGTTTGAGATGTCCAAAAGTGCACTAATCATAGCGGCTATTGTTATTTTGGCGGTGGTTTTGATGGTCCTTATCATCATAACGCTCGTTAAACTCGCACCGTCTTTCGCAATGCTACGCATATCGCGCTCTCAATCGCCCTCGAAGCAACGTTCTAAATCAAGAAACAAAACTAAAAATAAATCTGCGAGCAACGCAGGAAGGAGTCACAAAAATGGCAAAAAAACAAGTTTATCAAAGTCGCAATAAAGCACTCGGCGCGATAGTCGCCGTATTGCTTGCGATAGTTATGTGCGCGGCTGCCGTACTCGGCGTCGGGTTCGGCGTTTACGGCAAGAACACAGACGACTGGTTCAAGCCTAAGCACGAGGACAGTCAAGGACAGCAGGAGCAACCCGAACAAGACCAACAGACAAACGAGGCGAGAATTGCACTTTTTGCAGGCACAGCGGTTCAAGCCGCCGACGGCACCGTCAGCAAAACGTTGACTGCAACCGTTCTTCCGGCAGATGCACCCGACAAGTCAGTCGATTGGTCCATTAAATGGGCACCTGATGCCGCCTTGAAAGACAAAACACTCAGCGACTACATAACACTAACACCTGCATCAGACGGCGCATTGACGGCAACCGTAACTTGCAAAAAGTCTTTTCGTGGTAGCGTGGCGATAGCCACAGTCACCACTCGTTCGGGCGGTTACACTGCAAGTTGCATCATCGAGTATGAGGGCGTTCCCTCATCTATGACGGTAGCAGACAGCCCTCACGGTACGATATCGGTTACAGGCGTAGGCGATGTTCGTGCTATTAAAAAAGTCTATGGCACTGACGGAACTACCAAATTCGCGATAAAACTCGACAATGTATTCGGCGATGTCGGCGATTCCTATTACAATCAATACGTACTTTCGGGGGTTACATCTTTTGGTCAAGTCGTATTGGATACAATGTCAGAAGGTCGTAACGGCAGCAGTTTCACCGGTAAAAATGAAAAGACGATTAATTTGAGTACTATTCAAAGTCAACTCGTTGACGCTACTTGCGACGGTAAAAACATCATTATTACAGTCAAAAAAGAAATCACATCTTATTACGAATCGATGAAAGCAAGTTCATCGGGCGCAACGTACAGCGGACATTATAAGCAAGTCGCATTGAAGGACGGCAAAGCACCGTATTTCGAGGTGACGCTCACCAACACGTTTTTGAACAAATCTGCGACAGTTAAGTTCTGGTTTGCGGTCGATGTTACAAGCGTTTCGCTTTCCTCAACGAGCCTTACATTCTAAACAGAAATAAAACTCATAATTTCCCCCTCAATTTGGTGCGCGCACGTCTAAGTGCGTGCGCGCGCCTCTCAACTTACTTTAAGGAGCAAAAAAATGGCAAGAAAACAACCTCGCGACGAGTTTAGAAAATATAAGAAAAGCGGACATCCTGCCTACATATTTGAGAAAGTCGGCGATGAGTTCAGATTCTTAGGAATCACGCACTCAAAAATCGATAAAGGCACGACCAACAGCGAACTCGAAAAGAATCCGGACCCGGAAGATAACGGAACGGCTTACATAAAAACCAAATCGGAACAAGACAAACAAAACCGCTTTGGGGAAGCAAAGAAGAAGTGGAAATTTCATCCGAACGACAAAAAGAAAGTCGCAAAGATAATAAAGAGCAATAAAAAAAGAAGTGCGCCCAGCAAATCACGAAAGTGATTCACAGCTCTGCAACGGTATTGATTGCATCGAGCAATCACATCACAACAAACGTTGTGGCACCTAAACACTTCTTATCTAAAATATACGACATTTCAAAAACAATGTCAAGCGGAATAAAAGGAGCAAAAAAATGGATGCAGTCATTAAGGTTATACTGCGCGAGATTCAACTCGAATGTCAACGGCAAATAGGCATCGAGCGGCGCGGCGGACGTGCTATCAAAGAGGAAGAAATCGAGCCCTATCCGGACAGATTTGATTTTGACGTTCAATCAGAGGTGCCGCAAATCGAAACAAAACTGAGCGTTACCGCAATCCCGGGCAAAACGCTCGCGCAACTCGTCGAAGATAACGAAGCGACGGATAAAGCCGAATCAAGTCCGGACCCTCAAATGACGGTAGACGAGGCGATAAGCAATGTCGAAAAATCCGAGCAACCGCCGACGCAGCCGGCTCAGCAAGAATGCGACATCGCGCCGCGCGCCCCTCGAAGCAAGTTCGGTGCGTGGTTCGAGGCGATTCGTGATTGGCATTTTACACGCAAAGAAAAAGAGTATAAATACGAGTGCGCTAAGCAGCGCGCAGAAGATAGGACGTACGGATTCGAGTATATCTCGGATTTTATAGACGATTATATCGAGCGTCTTGAAAAAGACGAATCGAGCAACAGCACAAACGGACAAGTATTTTGATGAGTATCAACGGCATTATCATAGCAGGCGCGTGTGGTATCGTTGCCGCAATAGCGAGTTACGCAATATTGCGCAAGCACTTTCGTGAAGTGCCAATTGAGCGCACCAACACGGTGACGGACGAGTTTATCGATAAACCCATTCCGCCAGGCGTGTATATCATTGTCGGACCTCAGGGCGTTGGCAAGACGTCGTTTCTAAATGCGCTCATCTCGATTGACTCTAAGTATCACGGCGCCGAACGTCTACAAATGGCAAAAGTCGAAATCGACAAACTCAACGAAATCGGCTACAAACTCACATTGCCGCCGTGTCCGTATCGAACGCGCTCGAAACTGTTTTTGCCGAACGGCAAGCCGACGTATCACACTGATATATCGCAGTTCGGACTGCCCGGACGTCGCCCGGAAGTTCAATACTTTCCGCCGTTCACGGTCATCGGATGTGATGAGATAGACTCGTTTATGGATTGCCGTGAATGGAACAAAAACGCCTCTATGAAAGCGGACATCATAGACGGTTTCAAGTATATCCGACATCACGACCTCGTGTTTCTCGGTGACGTGCAGAATTTCAGCAAGGTAGACGCGGCTGTCCGGAAACTCACGACAGACGTCATCTACATACTCGGCAAAAAGGATGTGTACGGCAAAAAACATAGGTTGAGCCGCAAAAAGACATTGTTGCGCACGGAGTGGGAGTTTATTTGGGTCAAGCACCAACAAGCCGAGAATGCCGCCTCTTTGGGCGAAATGGGTATCGAGGTACACGAGAAGAACGCCCGGAAATGCAAACTAATATACGAGGGCAATATCTACTCGCAATACAACTCGCAAAGCGGCAAGCCGTATTGGTATCGAGGGATTAAGCAATTCACGGTCGAGAAGCATCCGGAAAACGTGCTAAGCCCGGAAGGCGTAGACAAATACTGCCGTCAGAACGCACTCAACTATGACGACACGACACAAGAAAAGCAATGAAACGACGTTCAGTCCGAGTCGGGATGAATCCCACTACACGAGCGGCAGCGTATCCGTTTTGTTGCACATAAACGGCAAGCAATCAAGCCGAAAAAGATGCGAGAGCAATTTTTCGGCTTGCTGATATAGGCGGTTCGGAAAAGAAAAAACAAAAATCCGAATCCGCCGTATGTGAGGGAATTTTAATTCCCTACACAGTAAGCGAGGGAAACTTGTTTCACTCGCAAAAAAATGGGATAGAAAAATGGCAGATTCGAGTTACTTCCAAACGCTGACCGCGCCGTTCAGAGCGGCGGACGTCGGCAAATACGTGACTTTCGCCTCGGACGGCGTAGCATTCAGTTACAGTTCGCCGGGGATAGCGTTCCATTTTGCCCAAACGTCAAAGAATCGATACACGGTCCGAGCGATATATCTCGGCAAGTTTGAGGAATACGCATATCAGAGTCAGCGCGATGCTATCGGCTTTGCCGTCAAACTGCTCAATCTCGACCGCGCCGGCGCGTTCAGAGCCTCTAAATCGCTCTGAGAGCAAAGTGCTCGATACAACGTGCGGAATAATCCGCCGAAACATATACGAAAAACGCATAAAAATGCAACAAAAATGAATAAGGAGCAAACTTGTGGAACTTTTTGACAAAAAGAAAAAAGTAAACGAAGAACCGAAAGAAAAACAACAGGAACAACAGCAAGAAGTCGAACCCGACGTTGAAGTCATCATTTCGACTCACAACGATTCAAACGGCGGACATCCTCACGTGCTAATGGATGAAATCGACGATAATAACGTTTCAGTCGGTTTGACTACACGTCCAAAGAAAGGAAAGAATCACCCGAATTATCCGCTCGAAAAAGACCCGACGGGAAAAGGCAAAAAATCCTTTATGCGTAGGCAAGCGACAATTGACGTCAAAAACAACTATAAGGACCCAAAGTCGGGGGCAATGGCAAAGAAAGATTACGAGAAAGCAAAGGAATATGCGAGCCGCGCCAAAGAAAAGTACATCGCGAAAAAAGAAGAAAATAAAAAAAGTAACGAAACGACCAAACACTCACAATAAGCATCAGCCCCTCTTCTGCCGAAGAACAGTTTCATTACTTACATATAATGTACTGCTTTTTTTGAGTGTTGTCAATCGTTTTGCGCAAGCGAGGACAATATGACAACTTTTTATAAAGTTTTACTCTTGTATCGAAAGTTGAAATATCGACTTCGGTACATTTTTTTTATAAAGGACAGCGAAAATTGGAAAACGGAACGGAAAGGTATATTGGAACGGTCGCGTTTCTCGGAAAACTGTATGACTTTATCAACAAGCATTTGTTCGGTGGCGAACTTGTGAAACCTGTTATCACGGTGCAAGTTGATTCGCGCAACAAGGCTTATGGTTGGTGGTCGGTCAACAAGGTTTGGCACGAGAACAAAGACGACGAAGGCGTACACGAATTGAATATGTGCGCTCAATACCTTAATCGTCCTATCGAAGAAATCGCAAGCACGATGATTCACGAAATGTGTCATCAATTCGCAAGTGTCCACGGACTTCAAGATTGTTCCCGTTCGGGTATATATCATAACAAACTATTTAGACAAATTGCCGAAAATCACGGATTGAACGTTGTCAAGGTCGATAAAATCGGTTGGTCGCAAACAAGTCTAACTTCCGAAATTGCGGAAATTATAAGAAAATTTGCGGCACACAACGAAGAAAACGTGATTTATAGAAGTCCATTATCAACAAATACGACTGTTAAATCATCGAGTACGCGCAAATACGTATGCCCGTGTTGTCATACAAGCGTGCGCGCAACAAAACAAGTCAACATTATGTGCGCTGATTGCGACGAATATATGGTTGAAGAATAAAAGCGAGGTAAATGAAATGGAAAAATACGCAGTAATTTGTAACAAAATCGATTATGTTCTTGATAACTTCGACAAAAGCACAATTAAAAGCACGATTGATATGCTTTGTTCAAAAGGAATTGCCAAAGGTGCGTATGACAGTTTTATGTGTTTGGTTGCATTGCTTGACGTTGTAACCACTATCGAATCAATGGCAAAATAAGGAATTAAACGTATGAAAAAGACAAAAGCAACTTTGAAACCATTAAAGAAATTATCCGCAGATTTTTGCGGAACTTGCGAACTGCGACAACTCCCAAAAGGAACGTATTTTCGCACTCTCGATAAGAACGGAAAAATGAGCCGTGAAACCTATACAAAAGGTTATTACGAACGCTCCGAAAAGAAATTTGTATGCGACAAACATTCTGATATTTGGGGCAACGGTCGCGCCTTGAAAGGCACAACGAAAGTTACAACGGATTTTATCTATTAGCATTTTGGGACTTGTGCGCGCTTCCTCCGGTGCGCACGAATCAGCCGATTTTGCCGAAGCGGACTGATGAGCCTGTGAAAGTCAGGCGAAACGAATAATTGGGCGTTTTACTCCTTTACGTCCTTTATTCGTATCCGCAAGGAAATCAAAAAAACTAATTGGGTGACGACCTACGTCAAAGGAAGGTACAGCAAAAGTATGGCACAAGAA
>ERZ808262.64-NODE-64-length-94458-cov-8.782962_pt1 | contig 94458 bp, 83 predicted proteins | sample MGYA00520895_ERZ808262 | MGnify/ENA primary metagenome ERZ808262 (study PRJEB31516, sample SAMN03275588) | gut metagenome | biome: mammalia-associated habitat; material: feces | host: Papio cynocephalus | place: Kenya | collected 2012-08-02 ...
GCGGAGGGTGAAGCTAAAGGGAAAATAGAGGGAGAAAAATTGGCTAAAATCGAGACGGCGCGGAACCTTAAGAATAAAGGTATTGCGTCGGAAATTATTTCTGAATGTACTGGTCTTTCCATGAAAGAAATACAAGCATTATAACTTCGCTCTTTGCAGTAAAGAAAAATACACGGAGGACCAAAAGATGATTTACGATTATCAGAACTGTATAGACTTCGCAAGAGAAAAAGGACTATCTGAGGGACATGCGAAAGGTGAAGCTAAAGGGAAAATAGAAGGAGAAAAATTGGCTAAATTAGAGACGGCGCGGAACCTATTAAAAGAAAATGCCCCTATAGATATGATATGTCGTGTTACAAGCCTTTCTGAAAAAGATATAGAAAGTCTTCTTCGTAGCTAACTTCACACCCTACGAAAAAGAAAGTTAATACCCCTCATTATTTCTCAAGCAATAAAGGGAATTCCTACAACAAAACATATATAAATAAAATAACTGCGAACCTATCATAAAGGAGGTCCGCAGTTATTTTATTTATGTGCAATCTGGGATTACATCATTCCACCTTGAGGCATAGCAGGAGCAGCTGGTTGTGACTCTGGAATATCAACTATTCCACATTCTGTGGTTAGGAACATTCCTGCAACTGATGCCGCATTTTCAAGAGCGACACGAGCGACCTTAGTAGGATCAATTACGCCAGCATCGTACATATTTACGAATTCATTAGTGCGAGCATTGTATCCATAATCACCCTTTCCTTCCTTAATCTTCTGGATAATAACGCTACCATCTACACCAGCGTTCTGAGCGATCTGACGAAGTGGCTCCTCAATAGCCCTTGCAACAATGTGAATACCAGTGGTTTCATCTTCATTATCACCCTTCAAATTCTCAAGAGCGGAAATAGCCCTGATATAAGCTACGCCACCACCTGGAAGATAACCTTCCTCAACTGCAGCACGAGTAGCGTTAAGAGCATCTTCTACCCTGTCTTTCTTTTCTTTCATCTCTACCTCGGTGGTAGCACCTACATAAAGCACTGCAACACCGCCTGCGAGTTTTCCAAGACGCTCTTTCAGTTTCTCTTTATCGTATTCGCTAGTTGCCACATCAATCTGAGAACGGATAAGTTTAACTCGATCTTCTATATCTTCCTTCTTACCTGCGCCACCTACAATCGTGGTGTTTTCCTTAGTAATAGTAACCTTCTCAGCCTTACCGAGCATATCTGGAGTGGTATTTTCAAGAGTAAATCCTCTCTCTTCGCTCACCACTACCGCACCTGTAAGAGTAGCGATATCTTGTAGCATCTCTTTACGACGATCTCCAAACCCTGGAGCCTTAACAGCAGCTACCTTCAATGCACCACGAAGACGATTAACTACAAGTGTAGTCAAAGCTTCACCATCCACATCTTCAGCGATAATAAGCAATTCCTTGCCATCACGAGCGATAGGCTCAAGAATAGGAAGAAGGTCTTTCATAGAACTTATCTTCCTGTCTGTTATAAGGATAAGTGGGTTATTAAGTTCTGCTTCCATCTTATCTGAATTAGTCATAAAGTAAGGAGAGATATACCCACGATCGAACTGCATACCTTCTACGACTTTCACTTCCGTATCAGTACCCTTAGCCTCTTCGACAGTAATTACACCATCTTTCTTAACCTTAGACATAGCATCGGCAATAAGTTTTCCAATGTACGCATCGTTATTGGCAGAGATAGTACCGACCTGCTCTACTTTTGAAAAATCGTCACCAACTTCGTGGCTACGATTACGAAGGTCGTCAACTACAGCAGCAACAGCTTTATCAATACCACGCTTTAGATCAAGAGGGTTAGCACCTGCTGTTACATTCTTGATACCCACATTTATAATAGCTTGAGCCAATACGGTAGCGGTAGTGGTACCATCACCAGCCTGCTCGTTAGTCTTGGAAGCAACTTCCTTAACCATCTGAGCACCCATATTCTCAAATCTGTCTTCGAGTTCTATTTCTTTAGCTACAGTGACACCATCCTTAGTAACCTGAGGAGCACCATATTTTTTATCAATCACAACATTACGTCCTTTCGGGCCAAGTGTGACTTTTACTGCATTTGCAAGCGCATCGACGCCGTTCTTCATATTAGAACGAACATCAACATCAAATTTAATTTCCTTTGCCATAATAATTACAGAATAGCTAAAATGTCAGACTGTTTAACAACAAGATACTTCTTGTTATCCGCAGATGTTACTTCGGTACCTGCGTACTTTCCATAGATTACAACATCACCTACAGAAACCTCCATAGGTTCGTCTTTAGTTCCGGGGCCAACGGCTACAACCGTGCCTTCTTGTGGTTTTTCTTGTGCTGAATCTGGAATATAAATGCCAGAAACCGTCTTTGTTTGAGCCTCCTTAGGCTCAATGAGGACTCTATTTGCTAACGGTCTAATCATAATTCTATACTAATTTTATATATTTTCTTTTACCTTGCGGCACGAGAAAAAATACAATGTCCATACCATTGACAAAATGTCATTTTCCAAAACGAGCTTGCCATAAAACAATCCCCACCGTTACACTTATATTTAATGAATGCTTGGTACCGAACTGTGGAATTTCCAAAGTATAATTCGACTCATTAACAACTTCTTGCTGAACCCCATCAACTTCATTACCAAAAACAAAAGCATACTTTTTCCCATCCTCGTGATGAAAATCTTCGAGGGAAACGGAATTGATCGTCTGCTCAATGGAAATGACCTCATACCCTTCTTTTTTCAATTCTGAAATAGCATCCAAAGTGGATTCATAGTGTTTCCATGGTACACTATCCTCTGCCCCTAAAGCCGATTTATGAATTTCAGCACTTGGAGGACAAGCACATATACCACAAAGAACAACCTTATCTACCTTAAAAGCATCTGAAGTTCTAAAGGCACTTCCTATATTATGCGAACTACGCACATTATCCAAAACTACTACTAGTCCCGAATTAGGCAAAGATTTATACTCGGATGCACTCACACGTCCAAGTTCACTATTCAATAGTTTACGATCCTTCATTTCTATATTTTTCTATCTAAAAAAGACTTACTATCAGCAAAAACACACTCATTATTATATATTTCGCATTGGTGTTTATTTCTCGAAAATCTATACTGATTTGATGCGACTTACTATTTCAAGTCGCTAAATATAAAAACAAAATTAACGATTTTTATGTACATTTGTAATTGTAACACTATCCTATATGAAACGAGATAAACAAATATTCGACCTGATCGATTGCGAAAAAAAGCGCCAAATGGAAGGCCTTGAATTAATAGCTTCAGAAAACTATGTGACAGACGAAGTTCTTCAAGCTATGGGTTCGGTATGCACCAATAAATACGCGGAAGGCTATCCCGGCAGACGATACTATGGCGGTTGTGAGGTCGTGGATAAAATAGAACAATTGGCAATAGACCGGCTCAAAGCCCTTTACGGAGCATGCTGGGCCAATGTTCAACCTCATTCAGGGGCACAGGCCAATATGGCTGTTACTATGGCTGTTTTAAAACCTGGTGATAGTTTTATGGGGCTGGACCTTAGTATGGGCGGACACCTTACGCATGGCTCGCCCGTAAATATATCTGGCATTCTATATAAAGCTATCCCTTATGGCTTGGACAAAACGACAGGGCGTATCGATTATGACAAAATGGAAGAGACAGCCCTTGCCTGTCATCCTAAACTTATCATAGGAGGTGCATCGGCTTACTCTCGTGAATGGGATTATGAACGAATGAGAGCTATAGCCGATGAGGTAGGAGCATTGCTTTGGATAGACATGGCTCATACCGCAGGACTTATAGCTGCAGGATTACTAAAGAATCCATTAAGATATGCCCATATAGTTACCTCCACCACACACAAAACCTTAAGAGGTCCTCGCGGTGGAATCATTCTTATGGGCCAAGACTTCCCAGACCCACAAGGCCGCACCACCCCTAAAGGCCAGATTAAAATGATGAGTCAAGTCCTTGACAGTTACGTATTCCCTGGCGTTCAAGGCGGACCGCTAGAGCACATAATCGCAGCAAAGGCAGTATCGTTCTATGAAGCACTGCAGCCAGAATTTGCCCAATATCAGATGCAAGTAATTTCCAATGCCCAAATGATGGCTCACGCATTTATAGATAAAGGTTACAAACTCGTTAGCAATGGCACAGATAATCACCTAATGCTCATTGATTTGCGCGGGAAATTCAATAATTTATGTGGAAAAGTGGCAGAAAGGGAACTTGGCAGAGCCGATATAACAGTAAACAAGAATATGGTTCCGTTCGATTCCCGTAGCGCATTTCTAACTTCAGGATTAAGGATTGGTACTCCAGCAATCACCACTCGCGGATTCAAAGAAGAGGACATGCTCGAGATTGTAGACCTCATAGACGAGGTTCTATGCTCCGCAGCAAAGTGGCTTGACCCACAAGCAAGTACAAGCGCACTAATAGAAGCCCCGGAGCACGAGAAAAAATTGGCCGAAATAAAAGAGAAGGTGCACAAACTCACCGAAGGCAAGCCCCTGAATGCCTATCAATAACATCCATTTTCAGATATACAGACGATGTCCCATATGTTGCATTTAAACAACATATGGGACATTACTTTATGCATCGTTCGGCCATACATATATCTCAATTATTATGTCGTTTTCATATCACGACTCCATCAAAAATAAATTTATTATATCCTCCTAAATCTGACATAACATACTATTTACTTATCAAAGGACCAAACACGACTTCAAAATCTTCCACTTTTGGAAAACTCTCTTCTCTAATTCCCTCTATATCCACACATCCTTTATTTAAAAATTGCGCATAAGCGTTTGAGCCAATAATAAGAGTTGCCAACAATAAAATTAAATCTTTAAAAATTGTTCTAACCGTATAATCTTCAAAATATTAAATTATGAATAATTAAACCATGTAGAAAAGAAAATAATTATACCATTCTTAATCTTAACATGATTTATCCGATCAGAACCATTAACATAAAAAAAGACTTCTCTTATTCCATCATAATTAATAATGTCTTTATATATAATTATAGGATAGCCTCCTTCCAATAAAACTGAAGCAGCGTCTCCAATACTAATACCTTTTCCTATGCCATACGTTGTCATAAAAGGGATTCTAACATTAGTCAAATCAAAGGCATCCAGCCCATATTCTTTATCCACACAAACTTTTATTCCATCAAAATAATACTCTGTGTAATTATTAGTGTCTCCATTAATGAATTTAGATTTAATTATTTTACCAAAATGCTCTTCCAGTAACTCCACTGTCGGGAAAGTACCAATTTGAATTCCATCTATATCCACATACCCATTTTTATCATATTCTTGACCATTACCCCAAATACAAACAAAGAATAAAATAAACACCCCCAAAATACTTGAACCAATATTAAAATACTTCTTCATAATCATATATTAAATTAGTAATTAAATCGTCACACTTCACTTCAACCACACTCCCACTTGAATAATCAACTCTTCCATTTAAGTACTGTGTTGGATCATACCACTGGGATGCACTCAAATCTCTAACTTCAAAGTGCACATGTGGATTTGCAATTCCAACAGCATTGCCAGATTGTCCAGAATAAGCAATTATATCACCACAATAGACAATATCGCCCTCTTTAAATTTTCTATTTGCCCTATAATTGTACCCTACAGTTTTACCCCCTCCTTGAAGATGACAAAAGAACAACAGTCTCTCATTATATTCAATAGCCACCCAATTACCTAAAGACCTATTGGCATCTTTTACAGAGTCACTACAATCATCCCTTATCAATCTAATAATCCCATTAACAGGAGAATGCACTGGTGTACCAACTTCTGCATAAATATCTATTCCTTTATGCATTTTTCGTTTATTATTTTCAACCCTTGTCATTCCATAGGTTCCACCCCTATATCCACTCACTCCAGATGAAGCTATTGACATATTACGGAATATATTTCCAATACCCTTTAATGTATCTACACATGGACGCTCCCAATCACCATCTATCTTATCAAAAAAAGCTACTGATTCAAAATTCCGCGTCACTTCTATTCGAACATTTTCCCCATAACGCTCAAAATCTCCTATCCAGTACTTAAATATATTAGGTATCTCCGGAGGCAATGTCTCTTTCTCTCTTGCAATAACCCTTACTATCTTTCCTTCTGCATATTCCCCTCCACCTATAACCGACCCTTTTTCAGGAGATGCTGATACGACATTAACTTTATACGATTTTAATCTCTTATCTGGCGTTCTATATCCCCCTCCTGTCTTTTCATTGCCAATTTCCTTTATTATAGTCTTATCATTATTGTCATTATCGTCCCCAATATCAGGTCTTAGCATCCAATTCAACTTATTCCCATTCCTGTCCGCAATGCATACAGCAGGATCCAATACCACCGATTTTGTATCAACTCTCTTTGTGGCACACAAATACCCATATTCCCCATTAAGAGCACCATCATAATCAATTATAGTCTCGAATATCTCACCATTCTCATATCGATCGATATAACATAATTTTTGGTTAATTTCAGCGTATATTATATATCCTGTATAATCGTCCAAATACAATACATCTCTCGAAGACATATTATCATGTATTCGAAAATACTTTGGACTCGACAATATCGTTACAACATATATTGCTTCTCCTCTGTAAGAATGTTGTTCAACAACGAAATTCTTTACATTCAGCAAACTATCCGATGGTATTACCTCACCATCTTGTGGCTCTTCTTTCGTCAAGGAATAATATATACTCTCATCGTTAGACTTAAATGGATACACCATAAACACATCCCCATCCTCATATCGCCGTCTACTTGTGTTTTCAAAATCCAATAATTCTAACAAATGAATAATTGGTCCCTCTTCTCCACTTTTCGTCTCTTCAGCAGACTGCCCGATATCAGCATATATATCTCTTTCTCGAACTTCTATATTCTCCAATTTTTTACTGATCGCTTCCTCTATTTTCTGTTCTCGAAAACCAGTACATGACGCCACCGTCAGCATTAGTGACATTACACAAAATTTATTTCTTTCCATAGGCAAAGTGTTATTAATTCTGTGCAATATAAGTATTTCCCGAATCATATACAAACCTGCGGTGATTCTTACTATTCATCGAACCACCGCTCCGGAGCACGAGAAAAATTTGGCCGAAATAAAAGAAAGGGTGCACAAGCTCACAGAAGGCAAACCCCTGAATGCCTATCAATAACATCCATTTTCAGATATACAGACGATGTCCCATATGTTGCATTTAAACAACATATGGGACATTACTTTATGCATCGTTCGGCCATACATATATCTCAATTATTATGTCGTTTTTAACAGTCATCGTCACTATTGTATCTGGAAGAATTCCATTCATCCAAAAAAATAAATTATATTTTTTTTCATCCTTATCATTAATGTTTGATTCATACATAGAATGAATAGGATAACCAGCATTTAAGAATACATCCCATAGATCACCCACAGTTACACCATCATCTATTCCATAAGATATTAATGAATGGTATTTATTTGATTTCAAAACAAATGAGATTAAACCTTTCCCCGAATCTATAGATAATTCCACCCCCTCAAACTTATAAACCATCAAATCATAAGGACCTACTTCATCAACAATAATGTGCTCTGCTGTGTAGTTTTCTCCAAAACACTTTTTCATTTGTTCCAAAGACGGATGCGCTCCCAAAACTATACCCTCAATATCAGCACAACCATAATTCGCTCGAATATTATCTTGAGAATATCCGATACCCCAGAAATGCAGTATGCATAATAAACAGCCTAATACTTTTCTATAATTCATAATCAAAAAACTCCTTAATGATATCATCACACTTTATCGATTCAATTCTACCATTATTTACGTTTATAGTTCCATTTATATAATCAGATGGATCAACAACTTTACCATTAACATGAACTTCAAAATGCACATGAGGATTTGCAATTCCAACAGCATTACCAGTTGTCCCAGAATAACCGATAATATCCCCTAGATATACTTTATCTCCTTTTTTGAACTTATTCTTCGTTCCATAATTATATCCTATAGCTTTCCCATTACCTTGAAGATGACAATAATAATATAAGACTCCATCAGATTCTATAATAATTCTATTACCTTGTGCTTTATCCATTGCAACAATTTCATCATCATCAAAACAATCTCTTGTTAAATACACAGTTCCTGGACACTGACAATATATCGGAGTTCCTATAGATGCTGCTATATCCAATCCATTATGCCGTTTTCTAGAGCCATCATAATTAACCCTTGTCATCCCATAAGTTCCACCTCTATATCCGCTCACTCCAGATGAGGCTATTGACATATTACTGAATATATTTCCAATACCCTTTAATGTATCTACACATGGACGCTCCAAATCACCATCTATCTTATCAAAAAAAGCTACTGATTCAAAATTCCGCGTCACTTCTATTCGAACATTTTCCCCATAACGCTCAAAATCTCCTATCCAGTACTTAAATATATTAGGTATCTCCGGAGGCAATGTCTCTTTCTCGAACTTCTATATTCTCCAATTTTTTACTGACCGCTTCCTCTATTTTCTGTTCTCGAAAACCAGTACATGACGCCACCATCAGCATTAGTGACATTACACAAAATTTATTTCTTTCCATAGGCAAAGTGTTATTAATTCTGTGCAATATAAGTATTTCCCGAATCATATACAAACCTGCGGTGATTCTTACTATTCATCGAACCACCGCTCCGGAGCACGAGAAAAAATTGGCCGAAATAAAAGAAAAGGTGCACAAACTCACTGAAGGCAAGCCCCTGAATGCTTATCAATAGGTTTTAGAAAAGGATTTATACAACTTTTGCAGCCTAAAGAGCCAATACAGCACTGCAAGTATCGCCATTATGCTTGCAGTGTACCCTATGTAAGCAATAGAACTATGCGTGCAAACCACGCCCCCGAGATATGTTCCGCATCCTATTCCCATATTGAAAATTCCAGAAGAAATGGACATAGCCACCGCCGACTGAGAATCGTCTGTCAGATAAAGCACTTCGTTTTGCATTGACACATTAAAGGTCGTAGCTGTCATACCCCATAAAATGCAAAGAACAACCAAAGCCCATTTGATTGAGGAAAGTGGAAAAATCAACAGCATACAAAGCGAGAAAACAATCATTATACTTGTAGTAAAACGATACTTGTTTCGCATATAAAACTTGGAGAAAATTATACTGCCCACTATTCCTGCTCCACCAAACATCATAAGAACTTCTGTAACAAAAGAATCCGACATCCCTGCCACCTGCTTTAAAAATGGTTCGATATAACTATAACACGTATAATATGAAGCGGAAAACAATAGAACGAACAGATACAAGCCTACCAATGCCTTATTATGAAATAGTGCAGGCAGTTTGCTAACGGAAAATCTATTTACTGATGATATCTTCGGTAGAGCTATTATTAGATACAACAGCGTTAGAAAAGAAAAGATTCCTATGCTCAAGAAAGTCATCCTCCATCCGACTTTCAACCCTATCATTCGCCCCAATGGCATGCCTAGAATCATAGCTATCGATGAACCAGTTACCACCATACTTAAAGCAATGGCACGGAAACGCGATGGTGTCATCTTTACCGCGATAGGCGATATGATCGACCAAAATATGGCATGCGTACACGCCACCCCTATTCTCGAAATCATAAGCATGGCATAGCTACCGGAACAAAAGGACATTACTTGAAATATTGTAAAAATACCTAATAGGCCAAGTAGTAACTTCCGCAATTCAAATCGCGATGCCAATATCATTAGCGGCAACGAAAGCAACATTACAACCCACGCATATACCGATATCAACATACCAGCGCCGGCCTCGTCCATATTAAAATCGCGGCCTATATCCGTTAGCAACCCTATTGGAATAAACTCCGAAGTGTTAAAAATAAATGTCGAACAAGTGAGCCCTATTAGTGCAAACCACATTTTCAAGGGCATTTTATCTTCTCTTTTCATACTACTAACTAACTCATTTTATAGAAGCGTAACCTCTAAAAAAGCGCGCAAATATAACAAAAAAGAGGTCAACATATTCTTTATAATATGCTGACCTCTCCTTAAGTTTTTTTAAGCTACTTAGTCATTCTGCTTAATAGCTGCTTGTGCTGCAGCCAAACGCGCGATCGGCACGCGATAAGGCGAACAACTTACATAATCAAGCCCTATCTTATTGAAGAAAGCAATAGAATCCGGATCACCACCATGTTCTCCACATACTCCGCACATCAACTCCGGCCTCTTGCTACGACCTGCGGTAATACCATGCTCAACAAGACGTCCGACACCCTTTACATCAATGGTCTGGAATGGATCGGCGTCGAGAATCTTATTCCCCAAGTAATCACCCATGAATGTACCCACGTCATCACGTGAGAATCCGAAAGTCATCTGGGTCAAATCATTAGTACCGAATGAGAAGAACTCTGCAGTGCGTGCCATACGATCAGCCGTAAGAGCAGCGCGAGGTATTTCGATCATAGTACCAAAATTATAATGGATAGTCTGACCTGTAAGTCCTTCTACTTCATGACGTATTTTCTCACAGTGTGCCTTTTGGAACTCAAGTTCACGAGCAGAAACCGTAACTGGAATCATAATCTCAGGCATAGGATGTAGGCCTTCTTTTTGTAATTCAGCAGTTGCTGTAAATATAGCGCGATACTGCGTTTCAGCGATAAGAGGATATGTAACATGAAGACGAACACCACGATGACCCATCATAGGGTTAACCTCATGAAGATTCTCGCCTCTCTTATCTACCTCGTCAACTGATATACCCAACTCTGAAGCCAATTCCGCCCTCTTTTCCTCGCTCTTAGGAACGAACTCGTGAAGAGGTGGATCAAGTAGACGGAATACCACAGGCTTACCATCCATAACACGAAGTGTAGCCTTTACTGAGGCTTTGATAAATGGCTCAAGTTCAGCTAGTGCGGCCCTACGCTCTTCATCCGTATTACACATAATCATCTTACGGAGTTTTGAAAGCGGAACCTCGCTGTTCTTTCCATAGAACATATGTTCTATACGGAATAGGCCAATACCTTCAGCTCCGAATTGAAGAGCACGCTTAGCATCTTCCGGAGTGTCCGCATTGGCACGGATTCCAAGTCTGCGATATTTATCCACTATATTCATGAATTTTATGAATAGTGGGTTTTCAGATGCATCCATAGTTTCAATCTTGGTAGCATATACGGCACCCTTGGCGCCATTTAGAGAGAACCAATCACCCTCCTTATAAACGACATCGCTACCGGCGAAACTTACGGTCTTGTTCTCAAAGTCAATCTTCATAGATTCACAGCCAACGATGCAGCATTTGCCCCATCCGCGAGCCACCAATGCAGCATGTGAAGTCATACCTCCACGTGTTGTAAGAATACCGGCAGAAGCACGCATTCCCTCTATGTCCTCAGGAGAAGTTTCCTCACGAATAAGTATGGTCTTTTGACCCTTTGCTGCAGCTTCCATAGCAGCCTCTGAGGTAAATACTATAGTACCAACGGCTCCACCTGGAGAAGCAGGAAGACCTGTTGCAATAACCTTTGCCTTTTTCTCCGATGCCGGGTCAAGAATAGGATGAAGAATTTCGTCTAACTGTGATGGAGACACACGCATAACAGCTGTCTTCTCATCAATCATTCCCTCATCGAGCATATCCATAGCCATACGAAGAGCGGCAATACCAGTGCGTTTACCTACACGGCACTGTAGCATATAAAGTTTCTTATCCTGAATAGTAAACTCTATATCTTGCATATCATGGAAGTGCTCTTCGAGACGCTTTCTAATGCCATCCAATTCGGCATATACTTCAGGCATAGCCTTTTCAAGGCTTTCAAGATTACGATTCTGATCAGTTTTCGTAGCTTCATTAAGCGGATTAGGAGTACGAATACCGGCTACGACATCCTCACCCTGTGCATTGATAAGCCACTCCCCGTAGAATTTATTATCTCCGGTTGCCGGATTACGGCTGAAAGCCACACCAGTTGCAGATGTAGGGCCCATATTACCGAACACCATAGACTGAACATTCACTGCAGTACCCCAGTCATCAGGAATCTTTTCGATGCGACGATAAGCGATAGCACGTTTTCCGTTCCAACTCTTGAATACTCCACCTATTGAACCCCACAACTGTGCTTGTGCAGAATCAGGGAAATCAACTCCAAGAACCTCCTTTACGCGAACTTTAAACCTATCGCATAGCTCTTTCAGCTCTTCTGCTGTGATATCTGTATCAGATTTATACCCTTTTGCCTCCTTTAGTTCATGCATCATACGATCGAGCTGCTGACGAATGCCCTGGCCATCTGCAGGTTCTATACCTTCAGCTTTCTCCATTACGACATCTGAATACATCATTATGAGTCGTCTATACGCATCGTAAACAAAACGAGGATTCTTAGTCTTCTCTATCATTCCTGGTATTGTCTCAGAGCAAAGGCCAATATTAAGAATGGTATCCATCATGCCTGGCATACTGCTACGAGCGCCTGAACGACAACTTACCAAAAGAGGATCATTTTTATCCCCAAATTTCTTTCCCATAATGGCTTCCGTAGCTGAAAGAGCTTTCGCTACTTCTGCCTTAAGTTCATCTGAATAGCCTCCACCCAATGCGTAATACTCTGCACAACATTCTGTAGTGATGGTAAATCCGGCAGGAACCGGCATACCCAACTTGCTCATTTCGGCAAGATTAGCTCCTTTTCCACCTAGAAGCTCTCTCATAGATCCATCACCCTCGGCCGTTTTAGCGCCGAAGCAATAGACTCTCTTTTTTGTTTCTGTCATAACTATTCGTACTTAAGTTCCGCAAGCGTATAATTGATTTAAAGATGATTGTGCAATCTTGCGAAACTTAACCATCGCACAATCTTATTATTACTAAATTTAACTCTCTCCAATTAAGGGCGACGAATTTACAAAAAAATCCTCACATGAACAAACTACCTCACCAGTGAATCCAAGATAGCGCCTATAGCCGGCTTTTCCGACCACGACACCTTAACGCCTTTCTGTCCGGATATCGGATGCCCTAAAGGGAAATACATTACATCCTGTAATAGGAATTCAGCATCAACATAATCAAAATCAGAATCATTTATTTGAATTATAACCCCAGGTACTTCGGAAAACAAAATACGTGTAACATCTGCTGTGGGATATGCTCTTTTCAGCTCTGATATATCTATGCCCGCACCAACACTCCTAGAGGTCATCTTATCTAAAGCCGATAAAAGCCCTCCCCTGCCTACTGTAGAAGCACTTAACAATATTCCATCTTCAACAAATTCTCTAAGCACTTCATAGCAATCCATAAAATAATCAGGATCCTCCATTTTTGGAGAAATGCCACCTCTAAGCCCAAGCGCTGCACTTAAAGCAGAACCACCAAGATGAAAATCATCTGTATCAAAAGGCATATAAATAATCCAACTATCCTCATCCGAAACAAGCTTTCCTCCCACAGCGACATCTTCCTTAGGACCATCTACATTAAAAGAAATTTTCGGCACCCCCAACTCAAATCCCCTGTTTACTATAGGAAGATCCATATCTGATGCTAGCTCTCCTATGGCTTCCGCAGTTTTATATAACGCAGTGCCATCACCCAATTTCTCTATTTGCCACCTTAGATGTACCCCCAATTTAAGATCGTTTAAAACAAAGGAGCCTTTATGCCATAACGAATCTATTAGAGAATATGCCAGATAGCACCTAGATAAAGAAGACGCATAAACCAATTCAAAAGATTCGTGCCCCTTACGCACCGCCCTTAGGTATTCGTTAATCTTATCATCTTCAAAATGACATCCGCCCGGTGATGGATCTAAAGTCTCGTCTATGATAGGGTTAGAAGGTAAAGGACTATCTTCACCACCTAACAACTGGGCTGGTGTATATGACATAGCCAATCCATCAATAATGTATGCGGAATCGAAAATAGGTATTGCTGCCATCTTAATTCTATATTATGCCAAAAATAACTATTTTTGCATTTGTATGCAATACGATGAATTAATAGAAGATATATTCCGAAGACACCCCAGTGTCCAAAATGCAGGCTTCACCAGCTCTTCGTATAAAGCGGGTCTCAAAGCTATGGAATCATTTGATACTATACTTGGACATCCTTGGAAAAATTTTCCTTGCATTCACGTAGCGGGGACAAATGGGAAAGGCTCTGTAAGTTCTATGCTTGCCGTTAATATTGCCGCTGAAAAAGGTGGTCCAATAGGGCTATATACATCTCCTCATTTATTAGATTTTAGAGAGCGCATTAAAATCATCTCAGATGAAGGCGAACTCCATTATGAAATGATTCCCAAAGAGGATGTCATGTCATTCCTTTCAAAATACGCAAAGGAAATATGTGATCTTTCATTTTTTGAAATCACTACCGGAATGGCTCTATGGTGGTTCAGCAAAATAGGCGTTAAAGCCGCAATAATAGAAGTAGGACTAGGAGGACGATTGGACTCGACAAACATAATATCTCCCGTTCTCAGCGTGATTTCAAGCATTGGCCTAGACCATTGCGCCATGTTGGGCTCAACCAGAGGTGAAATTGCAAGAGAAAAAGCTGGGATATTCAAGCCTAACAAAGCAGCTCTAATTTGGGGTAAAGATCCCGAAACCATGGGGGTATTCATTCAACAAGCAGAAAAGATTGGATGCAGATTGTATTTTGCCGATGAACTATGCAATACGATTCCTCATATAGAAATCGACTTGCATGGTGATTACCAGCTACCGAACATACGAACAGTACTTGGAGCACTTACGATATTAAGGATTCCCTTTAATCCTAACGCCATTAGCCGCACCTCACATATTAGTGGCTTACGTGGAAGATGGGAAATAATCTCCACTAATCCCACTATAATATGTGACATTGGGCATAATCCTCAAGCTCTAGAATATAATTTCAAGCAACTATCTAACTATCACAAAAAAACGCACATAGTATATGGCGTAATGAAAGATAAAGACTTGAATTCCATTGCTACTAAAATGCCATCTGACGCCGACTATTACCTGTGTGCAGCAGAAACAGAAAGGGCACTTCCAGTCGATGAACTCTACATTAAACTTCATCAACTAAGGCCAGACCTTAAACTTCACCCATGTCTTGCCGATTACGACGAAACCAGCGTAAAGCGCGCCTTACGATTAGCGAAAGCCAATTCTTCGGCTGATGATATAATTTATGTCGGTGGAAGTAATTTTGTAGTCGCTGAAGTTCTTAGTAACGTGAGAAAATAGGTCGCGTTAGATTAGAATGGGATTTTCGAGGATAGCTTTCTTTTCAAAATGTGAAGGTTACCTAAATATACATAAAAAAAGGAGGCCAAGATGACCTCCTTTTTATTCTTTTCTGAAATTATTACTCAGCTGCCTCGATGATTACGGCGCGGTTAAGTTCAATAGTTGTAAATACATTAGTATTTCCTTCTGCCTTTACAACGAACTGATCCTTGCTAAGATTATACTTGCCAGTAAGAAGCTTAACTATGTAATTAGCACGCTGCTTTGCAAGTTGCTTGTTACGACGAACTGAACCAGTGTTCTTGTCTGAATAACCGGCTACAGTGAAAGTAATGTTCTTACCCTGAGCAACCATAGTCTTTACGATATGATCGAAGTGAGCAAGTTCCTTAACGCTGAGTGTAGCCTGACCAATCTCAAAGTATACACAAGCAGGAGTGTTCATAAGGTTCTTAACGATAGCCTCATTTTCTGCTGCTGCACCTGCAAGTTCGCCCTTAAGAGCTTCATTCTCCTTAAGGAGCTGCTCTTTTTCAGCTGCGAGAGCCTGAGCCTCAGCTTCTGCTTTCTCCTGAGCTGCATCTGCCTCAGCCTTTGCAGCTTCTGCTTCTGCTGCAGCAACTGCAAGAGGTGCAGTCAAAGCAGCTGCAGTCTGGAATGTGGTGGTCTTGCCGAATGTATACTGAACGCCAATAAGAGCAAGGACAGACGCACATACACCACTACCATTACCAAGAAGAAGAGCATCACCATATCCGTTAAAACGGAAATCAGGAACGATAGCCCATTTCTGAGAAAGTGCAATAGGGAACTGAATACCAGCGCCAAAGCCAGCACCACGACCTTCACTCTTTACATATCCTGCGTGAATATAAGGAACTACTGATACTACGCGATCTGGATTATAACCAGCAAATGTAGCAGAAGCATTCCACATAAGGTCAACACCTGCACCATAATAAGGGAGATTTCCATTACCAAGAGATGTGCCAATACCAGTAAGATCGAAACGGGCACCGAACTCTGGAGTAAACCATTTACCTACAGTAAGTTCAAGGCCAAGACCTACGCCAGTCTGCATTTTGCCGCCATCAACTGCACCATAAAGGCCGTCTAGACCAACATTTGCACCAGCGCTCAACCCTACAAAAAGATTACTGTTAAAGGAGTTAGTTACATAAGACTCCTGCGCATTCGCTACTCCTGCAACGAGGAGAGCACTAGCGATAACTAAAGCTTTAAGTTTCATGAGTGTTTATAATTTGTTACTTCTTTTCTTTTACGATAGTCTACACTACCATCGGCAAAGATAATAATTATTCCTTAATTGTCAAACAAATTACCTTTTTTCAACAGCACTTCGAAAAAAAACGCTCAAATATAACCAGAATTCTTACCTCGATTTAGAAGCTTTTAGATGACTTCCAAATCGGATTTCGGCGCCCAACCTTGACGGCCGTCAGAAAGTTCGATTTTATACCATTCCCCGACTTCTTCCAAAATATGACTTTTCGTTCCCTCGTGAAGTATGAATAGATCTACTCCGGATTTATCATCGGGTGAACTTCGAACAACAGAGACTGCGGACATCACCACGGCATGGCTTTCATCCTCGGAAACATTTTTCAAGGAAACCGAGCAAAAAAAGCTCCATAATAGAAGAAGAAATGCCAAAATTGAAATTACAAAAGAAATAATTTTCGGTTTTTTCCCATCGAAAAGCAAAAGCCCACATATTCCGAATAGTAAAACGGCGAACATTACAAGCGAGATAGCTGCCCATACGTCGGAACCGAAAATATTTCTTGCACTTTTAATCCACGACACGAAGAAAAACTCAGGGACTGAATCGACTCTATCTTGGAGGAATTGCGATACGAATTCCAAGTTATGACGAGCATCGGAATAACTTGGATCCAGTTTCAAAGCACGCTCAAAATACAAAACCGCCTCTGCAATATTGGAACATTTGTAACTTGCACAGCCCAAATTATAATAAAGTTCTGGACTCACATTTCCACTATCCTCTATCGAATGCCAAATAGCGTATGCTTCTGCATAATTTCCGTCGGCATATTTATCGCACGCGCTTCCCCAATCCTGGGCTTTTAGACTTGGCACGCACAGCAATAAGAATGCTAAAAAAGAAACAAGCTTGTTTTCCGAACCATTTTTCTGTTTTTTCCCAAGCGCAGAAATAACGTCTAAAGCCTTCTGATAATGCATATTCATCTGTTGATCCTGATTATCTGGAGCATAACGAGCATATTCGCAAGCATCTATAAGCGATATATACTCTGATGCCATCTCCTTAGAAACGCCCTCTTTTTCAAGTAAATTATATATACTCTCCTTATCCAAATCGGACGCCTCCAATGTGTATTTATCCGCCACAAAGCCTAGCAAAGCCTTATGCAATTCTTCATAAAAAGCCCCTGACAACCCTTGCTTTAAATAAGATTCCGCAATAGACAATTTCTTTTTTGCAAGTTTTGACGCGCCTCGTTTTCTGGCCCCCACAATGTCTTCCTGCTCTTTTCTTGTTATTTTTACAACGCTGAACACAATTATAGCAACCAAGAGAATAATTGTAAGCAGGACAAAAAAGGTAAGAGAAAAAACAAAATGTTTGCCTATAGGTTTAAGCTTGGAGGTATTAACTGCAATATACCTAATGTCAACGCCTAAATTCTTAACATCCTTCCCCCCATTGCTGATGACAACATTTGTGGTTGAGGAAATATCGGAATCTGCTCCCTTTTCGACCACCAATGATAAAGAAGTCGAACTTAAAGTCTTATAAGACTTACTTTCAATATCGTAATAACTAAGCTCTACAGGTCCTAAACTATAATTTCCATAATAACGTGCTATGAAAGGATATTCAAAAACACGCATACCATCCTCGTCAGAAGCTTTTACATCATATACTTCGAACTCTGGAGGGAATTTAATCTTCGGAGCGTCCAATAGATTTAGATTTCCTTCTCCTTTTATCTTTACTATAAGAGATGCAGCATCGTGCATTCGAACAGAATCACGACTCAACTGAACAGCCATAGAAAATTTACCAACACCTCCACAATACGACGAAGGCTGTGGTTTAGGCAAATCCTCAACTGATAAAGTTACCGATTTCGTCCGTACACGCTTCCTTATTATATTGTAATCATTTTGAAAAAAACTATCAAAAGGATTGCCTGTAGATGCCGAGCGATTTCTTACCTGAACCTGACACACCATCTCCGCAGGGTCTATAACCAGGTCACCTATTTTTTGTGGAATAAGCTTATATGTTCTCAAAATTGCAACCTCATAAACTTCCTCACCTATTGATTCCCTCTGAAACTCTACATTCGTAGGGTTATATATCGCCTGGCTCCAAAATCCATCGAAAGAAGGGAATTTTACATCCTCAAATCCTGCTATAGAAACTCTTGAATACAATTTGAGAGTTGCAGTAATAGGCTCTCCCAAAACGACCTTTCTCTTATCCACTTGCAAACGCATAAAGAGATCCTCCCCACTAACATCCCCAGAAGAAAAAGACGCCGAATTAGGCACAGAGCCTTTAACCACCTTTATAGTAATAGGTTGAGAGCTTATCGAATTACCTTTCACCTTTGCACTACAAGCGGGAAGAGTAAAAACACCCTCCGTCTTCGCCATAAGCACGTAAGTGTATGATGTACTAACACTCTTTGAGACTTTTCCGTTAATTATAGTAGTCTGCGAACTAGTTCCTGTCTGTGGCCCCCAATTAATATCGAAATCATTGCTACCAGGCCAATTAAAATCCTTTACTTTATCTCCTTCTATCTTGAAAGTTAGATTAAATTGTTCTCCAATAGAGACTACTGTAGGCACTTGCACAGATATGGAAGCCTGTGCAGATGCGATAAAAACTACATTTATTAATAGTAAAAAAATGAAAAGTTTCCTCATTCTGTTCATTACCAATTTTTTTCTTTCTGACGTGTTTTAGCCTTTAGTGCCTTGGCCTTTTCTACCTTCTCTTGAGTTTCCTTCTCCTTAGCCTGAATAGCGCGCAACATCTGCTGGGCCTGCTGAGCCGAAATTTCCTGTTGAGAATTATCTCCTTCTTGTTGTTCCTGTTCCTGCGGCTGATTTTGGTTATTTTGATTTTGATTCTGATTTTGATCTTGCTTATTATCCTGCTGCTGTTTATCGTTATCATCAGAATTCTTATTCTGCTGCTTTTCTAGCATTTTCTTTGCATAAATATAACTTTCCTTAGCTTGAATATCAGAGGGATCACGTAGCAATGACTGTTTAAAATCTTCTACCGCACTAGCATAATCTTTTCGCTGAAGTGAAGTATTCCCCTTGTTAAAGAAATATCTATCTCCATAGACATTATCACCAGCCTGCTCCGATATCTTGTCAAAGGTGTTTTTCGCTCCTTCATAATCCTTTTGAGCATATAGAGCATTTGCCAAGTCATAAATGGCCGCAAAAGATGTAGAATCCTTCACCATAGCCTTTCGATAATGGATTTCTGCCTCTTTATAATTGGCCCTTCCGTAGTCCGAATTACCTTTCCTTACTTCTTTTTTATCTTCTTGAGCCCATAATCCACAAGAAAACGCACCTAAGGCAATGCAGCAAATAACTAACCTACTGTATCTCATTAGAACAATCTCCTTCTATTCTTATTCTCACCTATTAAACAGCACAAAGCAAAAAACACGGCGGCAATCCCTAAAAAGTACATAAACTGCTCATCATACTCTTCAAACACAACTGATGAAAATTCTTCTTTTTCCATCTTTCGAATATCTTCGATAATAGGATTTAATCCGAATTCATCGTTCCCAGCATGTACATACGCGCCACCAGTCTGTGCGGCTATCTGCTTGAGTACTTTATCGTCAAGTTTAGTTACCACTATGTTTCCATCTTTATCCTCAAGCAAAGAACCTCCCATAGGAATAGGCTGTCCTTGAGCAGACCCGACTCCTATCGTGTATATCTTTATTCCCATTTTTTCGGCCTCCTTGGCAGCAGCGACCGCATCGTCCTCGTGATTTTCTCCGTCCGAAATAAGGATAATTACCCTACTTTTTTCACTCTGGGCACTAAAACTCCTTATAGCTGTAAGAATGGCATCTCCCAATGCCGTACCCTGTATCGGAACTGAATTAGTATCAATTGATGATAAAAACATCTTGGCAGAGACATAATCGGTAGTTATTGGCAATTGCACAAAAGAAGTTCCAGCAAAAACGATAAGCCCTATACGGTCATCTCGCAACTTGTCCACAAGTGAAGAAATGGCCAATTTCGCACGTTCCAATCGATTCGGAGAATAATCCTGCGCCAGCATGGAATTAGAAACATCCAGGCAAATCATGATTTCCGCACCCTTTCCCTGCCTTGTGCTCAACTTAGCTCCGATTTGAGGTCGTGCAAGCCCTATTACGAAGAAAAAGAATCCAATGGAAAATAGAATCACTCGGATCCAACCCTTGGCCGAACTGTAATTTGGCATTAAAGATTGCGCCATCTTACTACTAGCCAAACGTAAAACTCTTTTTTTATGCAAGGACTTCTTTATCGCATATACAATAGGAAAAAGAACGACCAACAAAAGCAACCACAAAAACTTATGTGCAGCAAATACTATCATACTACGGCAACCTCTTAACTAATATAAAAATAACCACACACGCTATAAGGCAGGCCAATGCCCACACAGCAAATCGAGGGAACAGTTCTTGGTATACCGGGAAAGAATCGATAGTCGTTTTCGTTTTTTCCATCTTATTTATCTCCCCATATATTTCCGCCAACTTCGTATTATCAGTAGCTCTAAAATATCTACCGCCGGTAGTCGTAGCCATCTCCTTTAACAAATTTTCATCTATCTCTACCTGCATCTGACGGGTCTCTATCCCCCACGGAGTAACCACAGGATAAGGTGCCATTCCATTAGCCCCTATCCCTATGGTATAAACTCTTATACCATAATTCTTAGCAATCTGTGCAGCCGTTAATGGTGCTATCTCTCCACGATTATTTACGCCATCCGTAAGTAAAATAACAACTCGGCTAGGCGAATCTGAGGAGGATAATCTTGCTACTGCTGTAGCCAAACCATTACCAATGGCTGTTCCATCTTCTATTAAATCGGTTTGAACCTCTTTCATAAGGTTAATTAGAGTGGCCCTATCTGTAGTAAGTGGGCATTGTGTGTAACTTTCTCCTGCGAACACTACTATTCCCATACGATCAGAAGGGCGTTGCGAAATAAATTCTATGGCTATATCCTTAGCTGCGCTGATTCTATCTGGAGTAAAATCACGCGCTAACATGCTAGTAGACACATCCATCGCAAATATGATATCTATTCCTTCCGTGTCTATCTTTTCGGATTGTGATGAAGAACGAGGACGGGCAATACATATTATGATAAGCGCCAAAGCGACTATCAATAAAAGGAACGGAACATGCACAATAAAGCCGTAAAAACGATTAACGCCTCCACTGCACCATGGATACCTATTACTTACCCTAAAATGTGGAACACTCCCTCTAAGCTGCCTTAGTATATACAAGGCAAGCAAAGCAAGCGGAATAAACAATAGCCACAAAAGGTATGGATACTCAAAGAACATTTTTACTCTCCTCCACTGGTTGAGACTGATAAGTAGTAGTCACAAAATTAACGCACAAAGGCAAAGCGCCTGCATTCTCCTCATCTGAAGCTACATACTTAGCAAATTTCACAAAATCTGCCCTTTCAAATAACTGCTTTAAGGACTCGTACATTTGAGGCGTTATGGAATCGCACTTTTTCAAGTCCCCGAATAATTCAACAGTTGTCATCTCGGGAGCATCTATTCCAAATCTCTGATCTATATAATTTTTCAATATGTCGGTTATTCCAGAATAGAAAGCTTTCTGATGTGATGGCGTCCAATATTTGTCACTTCTATATTTTTCCAGTTCCCTTAAAGCTACAATATGTGCAGGCTCGCTTTCTTTAACTACATTCTGTTTTTTATTGAAAATTCGTCGGAATACAAATATCAACAAGGCGATCAATGCCACTGCCCCCAGACCCACCAAAAAATATGGAACCAACTCTTTGAAAGTTATCGGATAATTGATCTGCTTTTTGAGAGGATAAACCTTAAATGTAGCAGTATCCACAGGCATAGTCTTCACATCCAACTGCACGCCAGAAAAACTAAGGGTGTCAACTGAACCATCCACATTTCGTCGCAACACCAACAACGACGGCAAATCGTATTCGCCCTCTTCAAATGGAGCCACCACCACTTCAGCTTTCACATCACCATTTTTCAGCGTATCTACTTGCCAGCCAGAGACTAGTACCAATGTGTCGTTACATACCTTCGACATATCTACTAGACCCAATCCGTCCCCTGCGTCACCCTTTTTCAATTCAAATCCATATCCGAACTGATCCCCTACAAGTGCCGAATCTCGCTGTTGTCTAGGCTGCAAATAGGCTTTCCCCATAGGGATAATGTCCAAGACACAAAATAAGAATATAATTAAACTTCTCATCTAAAAAGCCCCATTAAATCTTTAACATAATCCCCTTCCGTGCTAATATCTATGAAATGCACTTTGTATCTGTTCATTAAATCTTTTCCTCGTGCTCTAAAAATAGAATTCCATTTAGCATAGGATTTACGCACTCGTGAAGAATCTGTATTAATCCACGCACAACTACCGGTTTCACTATCTTGTATATGAACTATTCCAACAGGGGGCAACTGGTAATCCAGCGGTTCACTTACCCTTACGACAGACAGATCATGCTTACCTACTGTAATCTTCAGAGCGTCCTCATAACGAGGAGCAGCCTCACTGTCGACATCCATTAAATCGCTTAGAAGGAATGCATTACATTTGCGCTTAATTGCACCTGTCAAGAACCTAAGAGCAACACTTAAATCTGTACCCTGCGATGTGGGTTCCAACTCCAACATCTCCCTTATTATATGAAGCAAATGCGAACGCCCTTTTTTAGGAGGAATGAACTTCTCGACTTTATCCGAAAAAAACAAGGCCCCCACCTTATCGTTATTGATGCTTGCACTGAAACTCAACACGGCAGCCACTTCTGCGATCCTCTCCCTTTTCGTGAAAGACCTAGTGCCGAAAAGTCCACTTTTAGAAACATCTATCAAAAGTACCATCGTCAATTCGCGTTCCTCCTCGAACACCTTGACATAAGGACTTCGCAAACGCGCAGTTACATTCCAATCCATGGCACGCACATCATCTCCCCACTGATACTCACGCACTTCGCTAAATGTCATTCCACGGCCTTTGAATGCAGAATGATACTCTCCCGCAAAAATCTGGTGGGAGAGCGCCTTTGTACGAATTTCTATCTTGCGAATCTTCTTTAAAAATTCAGTAGTAGAAGACTGCGAAGAACCATTATGGGACAATGACTGCATTTATAACTTGCTCTATAATCTCGTCTGAAGTAATATTTTCCGCCTCCGCTTCATAGGTAAGACCTATTCTATGACGCAAAACTTCGTGGCATACAGCTCTTACATCTTCTGGAATAACATATCCACGCCTCTTTATGAAAGCATAAGCCTTGGCTGCTGCACATAAACTGATACTTGCGCGCGGAGATGCACCATAGGCAATCATATTTTCGAGCGAAGACAAATTACACTCCTTAGGTGCACGCGTAGCGAAAACGATATCTACTATATATTTCTCTATTTTTTCGTCCATATACACCTCACGAACTATCTCTCTGGCACGAATGATATCCTGCGTCGTAACTACTGGATTTACTGTGGGAAACTCCCCAGTATTATTCATCCTTATTATCAGTCTTTCCTCATCCTTTTTAGGATAATCGACTAAAACCTTTAGCATAAAACGATCTACTTGAGCTTCCGGAAGAGGATATGTTCCTTCTTGCTCTATAGGATTCTGGGTAGCCATAACCAAGAAAGGATCTGGAAGTGAGTATGTAGAATCACCTAAAGTTACTTGCCTTTCTTGCATAGCTTCCAAAAGTGCGGACTGTACTTTCGCTGGAGCGCGGTTTATCTCATCGGCGAGAACGAAATTAGCGAATATAGGCCCTTTATGAACCTCGAATTGTTCCTTTTTCTGGCTGTATATCAATGTTCCCGTTACATCTGCCGGCAATAAATCTGGAGTAAACTGTATTCTAGAAAATGTTCCTGTGACGGCCTTGGCAAGTGTACTTATGGCCAAAGTTTTTGCCAATCCCGGCATACCCTCCAAAAGAATATGTCCGTTAGAAAGAAGAGCTATTTCCAAATTCTCTACCAAATGCTTCTGCCCCACGATGACTTTCCCCATCTCCATAGAGAGTAAATCGACAAAAGAACTTTCTTTCTGAATCTTCTCATTCAGATCCTTAATGTTTACGCTATCCATATATTTTCTTTAATTTTGCAATGCACAATACAATCCTTATGCGTTTTAAACTTACATTATCATACAATGGGGCCTTTTTCTGCGGATGGCAGATACAGCCACACTCACCCTCTGTCCAACAAACCATTAACGATGCCCTTTCTACTCTACTGAAAGAACCCATCTATGTGGTCGGGGCTGGCAGGACAGATACTGGTGTGAATGCCCTTAACTATATCGCTCACTTCGATTATGCTAAACCATTAGACACCGGCGCACTAATATACAAATTAAATGCCATATTACCCCATTCCATTGCCATCCATTCCATTGAAAATACCGACGAAAACTTTCACGCTCGGTTCAGCGCACGGAAAAGAGAATATATCTACCACATACACCGAGAAAAAGATCCATTCGCGGATCAATTCTCTCTACAATGCTCCTACCCATCATTAGAATTTGACGCCATGAACGATGCTGCTTCCCTCCTAACAGGCACTCGCGATTTTTCCTGCTTTGAGAAAAAAGGAGCGGACAATAAGACCTCTATCTGTACCATATACGAAGCCTACTGGGTAAAAAAGGATGAAACACATTGGGAATTTCATATAACAGCAGATCGCTTCTTGAGAAATATGGTTAGAGCCATAGTAGGGACTCTTCTAGAAGTGGGGCGAGGAAAAAGAACGGTAGGTAGCGTTTCCGAGCTTATAGAAAAAGGAGATAGAACCATTGCAGGAGAAAGCGTGCCAGGAAAAGCTTTGTTTCTTTCAAAAATAGAATATTTTGAGTAAATTTGCGCGATAGTGTTTGGTGTCAAGAAATGATAACTTCAAGATTTTGCAGTCAAGCATAATCTTCATAATATGAGTTGTTTACGCACCATTGTTTTAATAAAAGAATAACAAAATATGGTTGAAACTCAATCTATTTCCATCTTAGAGATGGCTACAAAGGGTGGCTGGATAATGATCGTGCTACTTCTCCTTTCCATTATCGCTTTATACATTTTCGGAAAAAAATGGTGGATTATCTCGTCAGCGAGTAAAATCGACAGGAACTTTATGAAAGACATAAAGGACTACCTGTCTGATGGCAAGGTCAAATCCGCAAAAGCATTATGTGGGAAATTCGACTCACCAGTAGCTAGAATGATAGAAACCGGGATAGCCAGGATTGGCAAGCCTCTATCAGATGTTCAAACAGCGGTAGACAATGTAGGAAATGCTGAAATTGCAAGGCTTGAAAGTGGCCTTCCATACCTGGCAACCATAGCCGGAGGAGCCCCGATGCTTGGATTCTTGGGCACAGTAACCGGTATGATAAAAGCCTTTTTCAATATGTCCAATGCCGGAAACAACATTGACATCTCGCTTCTATCAGCCGGCATCTATGAAGCCATGATTACCACCGTAGGGGGTCTTATAGTGGGCATCGTTGCTTACTTTGCATATAATTTCCTCACGGCCAAGGTTTCCAATGTGGTATTCAGCATGGAAAATGCAACCATAGAGTTTATGGATATGTTAAGTGAGAATCCTGATAATCAAGTTGACTCAACTGAAATTCAGTAATTTATATGGCGCTTAGAAGAAATACCAAGCCAGATCCGAATATGTCTATGTCTTCAATGACAGACATAGTGTTTTTGTTACTGATCTTCTTTTTAGTTACTTCAACTCTTGTGAACCCTAACGCACTCAAGTTGTTACTACCTAAAAGCACTGGTCAGGTCAGCGCAAAAGCCACTGTTTCGGTATCCATAAAAGACTGTGGGAACGATATTTACTCCTACCACATAAATGGCGAAAAGCAAAGCGTTCCTTTCGATGAAGTGGAAGATGATCTCGTGGAAGAACTTTCATCGGAGGAGGATCCTACTTTTTCCATTTATGCTGACGAAAGCGTCCCCCTCAAAGAAGTAGTGAAAGTAATGAATATAGCTAAGAGAAATCACTATAAAGTTATCTTGGCTACATCGCCGGAATAATGAATAGTCAAAATACATACATAGAACGCAGAGAGAATTCTAACAGGACAGGGCGGCTCATCGGAGCAGTGCTCGTTCTTTGTGTTCTTGTGTGTTCTTTCACATTACTTTCTTTTACAGGTCTAAGTTATATTTATCCACCTCCTGAAGAAAGTTCATTCCTTCTTGATTTTTCATCCGAAGTAAATGATATTGACCTAAAAACAAGTAAGGAACCTGTTTCAGAGAATGTCGATAAATCGAAAGAAATAGAACTTGTAAAAAAGAGTGAAAGCCCTATTGAACAGAACAAGCCTAATACTACCGAGCAATCAGCCCAAGACGACTTCGGAGATGTAGAAACCCCTGCTCCTCAGGTAGAGCAACCCGTAATAAATCAAAAGGCTTTATTCCCGGGGATGAGCAAAAAGCCAAGTTCTTCGGATTCACCACATTCTGCCTCAAAATCATCGACGAATTTCAGCAATGGACAATCTGACGGGAACTCTAAGAACAACACCTCAGAGGGCAGAGCCAATGCACATCTAAAAGGGCGTAAAGATGTGGGAGGATTGGCTTTACCTAAATTCAACAAGCAAGAAGGCGGTAAAGTAGTGGTGCGAATATGGGTTGATGCGTATGGAAATGTCACAAATGCAATCGTAGACGCATCTGGTACAACTATTGATGATAAAACATTATGGAATGAAGCGCGGAACGCAGCGATGAAGACCCACTTCACCAAATTAAACAATATTACAGAAGATACTCCTCTGCAAGAACTATTGCAGGAGGGTACAATCACTTATTATTTCACATTAAAGTAATGGAAGATTTTTCAAAAAACGGCCGAAAACTTAGACCAAGAAGAGCCACTGGCGCAGCATCAACAGGAGCACGCCGCGAAGAGGGACCTGCATATAGCACGTCCTCTAACTTTCGTCACGAAAGAACCGAAAACGGTCCTTATGGCGAACATAGAAACACTCACCAAAATTCCGAGCGCAGAGATTATGGTGAGCGTAGAAATACTCGCACAAACACTGAAGGCAGAAGTTATGGCGAGCGCAGAAATACTCGCACGAACTCTGAAGGCAGAAGTTATGGCGAGCGCAGAAATTCACATCCTAAGAATGACTTTTCAAACAAGCCAGTCTATGGACAGTCAAAATTTGCACGTAAACCTATGTCCAAGAAGGCTCCTATAAACAGAGCCTCTGAAGAAGGTATCAGCAGGATGCTCTCACGCAAGCCTATACTAAGTGAGATGAAATACTCTGACAATGACTACGTTAAGACTCCTATTCAGGAAGAGGTGCGACTTAACAAGTTCATCGCCAATTCTGGTGTATGTTCAAGACGAGAAGCTGACACCTTGATTCAGGCCGGGGTCGTTACAGTAAACGGCAATGTCGTGACTGAGCTCGGGACGAAAGTCAACATCTACAAGGACGAGGTGAAATTCAATGGCGAAAGGTTAAAGGGGGAGGAAAAAGTATACCTTGTAATGAACAAGCCTCGCGGTTATGTAACCACCGCAAGTGACCCACACGCAGAAAAAACTGTTATGGAATTACTTAAAGGCTGTCCATTTAGAGTATTTCCAGTAGGAAGACTCGACAAGAGCACTACAGGCGTACTTATGTTTACCAATGACGGAGAATTGGCTGAAAAGCTTACACATCCATCATACGACAAGAAAAAAATCTACCAAGTAAGTCTTGACAAGCCTCTCAAAGAAGAAGATTACGAAAAGATTCTTGCCGGCGTGGACTTAACGGACGGAAAGATGGCGGCCGACGAACTTGAATTCATAGATGCCGATGATCACCGCAAGCTTGGAATAGAAATCCATTCAGGCAAAAACAGAATAGTTAGACGCCTCTTTGAAGCTTTAGGATATGAAGTTAAGGCTCTGGATAGAGTATATTTCGCCGGACTCACTAAAAAAGGTCTTAAAAAAGGCGAATGGCGTAAGCTTTCAGATGGGGAGGTAAATATTCTCAAAATGGGAGCTTATGTTTAAGTCTGGATTTGTAAACATAATCGGGAACCCGAATGTAGGCAAATCCACGCTTATGAATGCGATGGTGGGTGAGAAACTCAGCATCGTAACAGCTAAGGCTCAAACTACAAGACACCGGATTATGGGAATCGTGAACGGAGAGAACTATCAAATAGTTTTCTCCGATACCCCCGGTATCTTAAGACCTAATTACCGTCTCCAACAAGACATGGTAAATTTCGTAGATACCGCCATAGGAGATGCAGACATAATTCTCTATGTCACGGATACTGTAGAAAAGCCGGATAAAAACATTGAATATATAGAAAAACTCCAGAAACTCACTTGCCCTATAATCATTGTTATCAATAAAATAGACATAAGCAACCAAGGCAAAGTGATGGAGTTGATGAATTATTGGAAGGAAAAAGTGCCAAGTGCCCAGATAATTCCAGCATCTGCCCAAGAGCACTTCGGACTTGACAATATCCTCCACAGCATTATCGACAATTTACCAGTCTGCCCTCCGTGGTATGATAAAGATGCCTTCACTGACAAAAACCTTCGTTTTTTCGCTGAAGAAATAATACGGGAAAAAATCCTGCTTAACTACAAAGAAGAAATCCCTTACTGCTGTCAAGTGGAAGTGGAATCCTTCAAAGAAGGGGCCGAGCGCTACGATATAAGTGCCGTTATATATGTAATGCGCGAATCCCAAAAGGGAATAGTTATAGGTAAAAAAGGTATGGCACTAAAAAAAATAGGCACCGCTGCACGAATTGATATGGAGGAATTTTTTCAGAAAAAAGTATTCCTACAATTATTCGTCAAGGTGGCACCAGACTGGAGAGAAGACAAAAAAGAACTCCGAAGATTCGGATATGAAGGCTAGTTTATGCGCGAAGATTACGAAGACATAATTGAAGAAGATAACGACGAAGAACTTAATGAGGCGCCTCTCGAGGGGGAAGGTTCTGACGGACGATTCGACAAATTGCTAGAAAGCGACTCTAAGAAATACAAACTTTCCGGCATGTTCAAGGAATGGTATCTGGACTATGCGTCCTATGTCATTCTTCACCGCGCCGTACCCCATATAGTAGATGGACTAAAGCCTGTCCAACGTCGCGTTCTTCACGCTATGTTCAAGGTAGATAATGGCTCGTACACTAAAGTAGCCACACTCGTGGGTGAAGCAATGAAGTATCACCCACACGGCGATGCATCCATATTGGGAGCGATGGTTCAGATTGGCCAAAAGGGATTTGCCATTGACTGCCAAGGAAACTGGGGAAACATACTTACTGGCGATGCCAATGCCGCACCGCGTTACATAGAAGCCAGACTAAGCAAATTTGCCAAGGAAGTAGTCTTCGACCCTCGAATCACCAACTGGATGAACAGCTACGATGGTCGAAATCAAGAACCCACCGAGCTTCCGGTAAGATTTCCATTGCTACTGGCCCAAGGGACCGAAGGAATCGGGGTCGGTATGTCATCGCGCATTCTTCCACATAACTTCAACGAACTTATAGATGCGTCCATCTGCATTCTTAAGAACGAGCCGTACGAAATTTACCCAGATTTTCCAACTGGAGGTTATGCCGATTGCTCGAAATACATGCAGGGAAGGCGTGGAGGTTCCGTAAGAATTAGGGCCAAGGTAGAAAAAGTAGATAAAAATACTATCTCCATTACCGATATTCCATACGGAAAAACAACAAAAATACTTACCGAATCCATACTCAAAGCCAAGGATAAGGGTAAGATAAAACTAAAGAATATCGAAGACCTTACAACAGATAAGGTAAAGATAATAATTCATCTTCCGTCCGATGTCTCTCCAGATAAGACGATAGATGCATTATATGCATTTACTGATTGCGAAACCACTATCACGCCTAACGCCTGTGTAATAGTGGATAACAAGCCTGCTTTCCTCTCAGTGCACGATATACTGGAATATAGCACCCAGCATACAAAAGATCTATTACTCGCACAGCTCCAGTTTAGGTTAAACGAGTTAGAAAATAATTGGCATTATACTTCACTGGAAAGAATCTTCTTCGAAAATAAAGTATATAAGATACTCGAAGAAGATTTCGAGAGTTGGGATGCGCAGAAAGAGGCCATTCTAAACAGAATGAAGGAGTACGAGAGATCTCTTCGCCGTGAAATATCTATGGAAGACATAGACAAACTCGTGGACAAGCCTGTAAGAAAACTCTCAAAATTCGACACGAAAGTTCTCGACGAAAAATTACTTGCCATAGAAAGCGAGATTTCGGAAGTACATCACGATATAGACCATATCGTGGAATTCACTATAGATTGGTTCACACACCTAAAACAAACATACGGAGACAAATTCCCTAGGCTGACCGAAATAACAGGATTTGAAACCATAACCGCCCAAAAAGTCATAAACAACAATGCAAAACTTTATGCAAATCTAGAAAAAGGATTCGTGGGCATGTCCTTGAAAAAGGATGACAATGGGACATATATTTGTGATTGTTCCGATCTATCGGAAGTAATAGTAATCCGAAAAGATGGGAAGTTCAAAGTATCCAAGATCACAGATAAGGCCTATTTCGGAGAAAATCTGCTTTATGTAGGACTATTCAACCGAGGCGACAATCGCACCATCTACAATGTAATCTATCGAATGGGTAAGACAAGCATATACTATGCTAAACGCTTTGCCATAACATCGATTACACGAGATAAAGAATATGATATAACCACCGGAGATGAAGGTTCGCAAGTAGTATGGCTAAGCGTTAATCACAACGGAGAGGCAGAGACAGTTAAAATCCAGCTCAAGCCCAAAGCGAAAATCAAAAAAATGGTTTTCGAATATGACTTCAGCACTCTAGCCATCAAAGGAAGATCGTCTCGAGGGAACTTGGTTAGTAAAAATGTCATTCATAAGATAAGTCTTAAATCGGCCGGGGTATCGACGATTGCAGGGAAAGATATTTGGTACGATGCGGATATCCAGAAACTGAATGATGAACAAAGAGGACTCTATTTAGGAGCCTTCGGAACCGATGACAAGGTTCTGGCTATTTTCAAAAATGGCACATTCTACACAACTTCATTCGATGTTTCTAACCGATATCCGGGAGATTTACTTAAAATAGAGAAATTCGACCCGAATAAGACATACACGGCGCTCTATTACGATGGGGCATCAAAGACTTACTATGTTAAGAGATTTTCCTTTATCTTAAGCGACAATACTCCTATGAGTTTTATTTCCGAACACCCTAAATCAAGACTTGTTGCTTTAAGCGAAGATACTCGTCCACAATATCTTGTGATATTCGGCGGCAAATCAGAACATAGAGAGCCGGAAGCTGTGGATGCGTCCGCTTGGATTGCAAAAAAAGGCATAAGCGCTAAAGGTAAAAAGTGTCACGATAGAGAGATCAAAGAAGTAAAATTCATAGAGCCACTAGAGGAAGAAGAAAACGCAGCCTTAGATAGCGAGGAAAAAGATAATTCACCCATCGTCAATTCTATCTTAAATGAGGAAGCTGACACTCCTTTGGATAGTTTTGACGAGAATATTGAAGAACCGACTTTATTTTGATTATTAGTTTAACCGGTTTTATGGGCTCTGGCAAGAGCAGCGTGGGAGTCAGACTCGCCACCTGCTTGGGCTATGAATTTATCGATTTAGACTACTATATAGAAAAAAAGATTGGCCTTTCAATAGATGAAATATTTAAGGAGCAAGGCGAAGACGGATTTAGGGCAATAGAAGCAGAAGCATTAAGGGATGTAGTGATAATGCACAAGCTCACTGCAGAAAATCTGGTTCTTGCACTTGGAGGTGGAACACTTTCAATAGGGGGTGTTACTCATCTCATATTTGAAGACACTACCTGCGTGTATCTAAAAGCAAACGAAGAGACTTTAAAAAGAAGAATTGAAAAAAGTGACAACAAGATAAGGCCTTTATGGGACACGGAAACTCTTTCGCAATTATATAAATCAAGAAAGGATTTATATGAATCTGCGCCTATCTGTGTAGAAACTGACGACCTTAGCGAAGAGGAAGTGGCCGAGAAAGTGGCAAAACTGATTAAAAAGGAGCATTCCATATGATAAAAGAAAGCAAATGGGTTCTTAAGGAAGCCTCTGACAGAGAAAGTGTTGAGAGGCTGAGCACAGAAATAGGCATTGACAAGGTGCTTGCCGACCTTTTGCTAAAACGTGGAATAGACTCCATCGAAAAAGCAAGAGCTTTCTTTAAGCCTAATCTCGATAACCTGCATGATCCATTTCTAATGAAAGATATGGATATGGCTGTTGAACGCCTGCATAAAGCCATAGCCTATAACGAAAAAATAATGATCTATGGAGACTACGATGTAGATGGAACTACAGCCGTGGCTCTGTTATATTCATTCATAAGCCGATTCACAAAAAATCTTGATTTTTATATCCCGGATAGATACAACGAAGGGTATGGGGTCTCCAACAAAGGAATAGATTACGCCGCCGACTCAGGAGTAAATCTAATCATAACCGTGGACTGCGGCATAAAAGCGGTGGAAAAAGTAGAAAAGGCTAATTCACTAGGGATAGATGTCATTATATGTGACCACCATCTTTCAGATGAAAAACTACCGCCTGCAGTTGCAGTGCTCGACCCCAAAAGGGATGACTGCCATTACCCGTTCGACGACCTGTCCGGTTGCGGAGTGGGGTTTAAATTGGCCCAAGCCTATAGCCAAACATACGGTGTAGAATTCAACTCTCTTCTCCCGCTACTTGACCTACTTGTTGTCAGTATAGCCTCTGACCTTGTAAGTATGACAGGCGAAAACAGGGTTCTTGCCTATTATGGACTTAAAATTCTAAATGCAAACCCACGCAAAGGATTGGCAGCCATGATAGAGTTGTCCGCACTAGAGCCGGGACATCTTACGATTGACGATATAGTGTTTAAGATTGGCCCGCGAATTAATGCGGCAGGGCGTATGGAGACGGGACGATTGGCAGTGGAACTACTTACTGCTCAAAGCCAAGAAGAAGCGCTACGAATTGGCAAACAGATTAACAATAATAACAACGAGCGTAAAAGCATTGACCGCGAGATTACCCAAGAGGCCATAGAGATGGTAAACAGTGGGAAAGCATTGGCCACAAAAAATGCAACCATCGTATATAATGAAAATTGGAATAAAGGTGTCGTAGGTATAGTGGCGTCCAGGCTAGTTGAAACATTTTTTAAACCCACAGTAGTACTTACTAAATCCAACGGCTTTGTAACCGGTTCGGCTCGTAGTATTCAAGGATTTGACTTATATTCATCTATAGAAAGTTGCGCTGATCTTTTGGAAAATTTCGGTGGGCACATTTATGCAGCCGGGCTTACCATGAAAGAGGAAAATGTACAGGAGTTTGCCAAGCGTATGGATAAATTTGCAGAAGGAAAAATAAGTAAAGAACTTACTACTCCGACTATCGAGATAGATGCAAAGATTAACTTAAGCCAGATCACTCCAAGATTTTTCCGTTTTCTAAAACAATTTCAACCATTCGGTCCAGGTAATACCAATCCGGTATTTATGACTGAAGCGGTATGCGATGAAGGAAGAGGACGCAAAGTCGGAGCTGGCGGGAAGCATCTAAAACTAGACCTTATACAAGAAGACTATTCGGTGACCATCCCAGCCATTGCCTTTAATATGGACGAATACTTCGAGTATATCAGCGAAGGTAATCCCTTTGACGTATGTTACTCCCTAGTAGAGAATTATTTCAGAGGGAATAGCAGCATTCAGATAAGAATTAAAGACATTAAAGAAAGACACGAAGAAATAATAAAAGATAACTATGATACAAGAATTTAGCGAACAGGAACTTATCCGCAGGGAATCTCTTGCGAAACTAAGGGAACTCGGGATTGACCCTTATCCAGCTGCCCTTTACCCGGTAAACACAAATGCCGCACAAATAGCTGCAGAGTTCGATCCTCAAAAAGGCAATTTTCAAGATGTCTGTATAGCAGGTCGCATAATGAGTCGCCGTATTATGGGTGCCGCCTCTTTCGGTGAGATTCAAGACGAAAGTGGTAGAATTCAAATATATGTAAAACGAGATGAAATCTGCCCTGGAGAAGATAAAACCATGTACAATACAGTATGGAAAAAACTGTTGGACATAGGGGACATAATCGGAGTGAAGGGATTTGCCTTCTATACCCAAACCGGCCAATTAAGCATTCATGCAAAGGAGATTACACTTTTAAGCAAATCGCTTCGCGTACTTCCTATTGTAAAGGAACTTGATGGCCAAGTATTCGATGCCTTTACCGACCCGGAGATGAGATATCGTCAAAGATATGTAGACCTCATCGTGAACCCTTCAGTGAGAGAAATCTTTATAAAAAGGGCTCAAATAATCGCTACTATGCGCGAATACTTTAACGCCGCCGGCTGCTTGGAAGTGGAAACCCCGATACTTCAAAGTATCCCCGGAGGAGCTACGGCACGCCCTTTCATAACACACCATAACGCTCTAGATATTCCACTATATCTTAGAATCGCTAACGAGCTCTACCTAAAACGCCTCATTGTAGGAGGATACAATGGCGTTTACGAATTTGCAAAGGATTTTCGTAACGAAGGCATGGATAAAACCCATAACCCGGAGTTTACCTGCATGGAGATTTATGTAGCCTACAAAGACTATATATGGATGATGGACTTCATCGAAAAACTGCTCGAAAAAATCGCAATAAAAGTAAACGGAAGTACCAAAGTGAAGATAGGCGAGAATGAAGTCGATTTCGCTGGACCTTACCGCAGACTCCCTATTCTCGATGCCATCGAAGAGTATGCAGGAGTTAATGTAAAGGGCATGAATGAAGAACAACTCCGTGAGGTATGTAAAAATTTGCATGTAGAAGTGGAACCGTCTTTCGGAAAAGGAAAATTAATCGATGCCATCTTCGGTGAATACTGTGAAGACAAGCTCATCCAGCCTACCTTCGTAACCGACTATCCTGTCGAGATGTCGCCACTTACAAAGCGCCATCGTAATGACAGTTCGCTAACAGAACGGTTTGAACTCTTCGTAAACGGAAAGGAATTGGCCAATGCCTACTCCGAATTGAACGATCCTATAGACCAATTAGAACGCTTCGAAGAACAAGCAGCGCTAAAAAGCAAAGGCGACGACGAGGCTATGTATATAGATATGGACTTCGTGCGTGCTCTTGAATATGGAATGCCGCCGACCTCAGGACTAGGCATGGGAATAGATAGACTGACCATGTTCATGACTGGTCAAAGCACTATTCAAGACGTGCTGTTCTTCCCTCAGATGAGACCTGAAAAAATGAATTAAGAGCCTCTTTTTTAGCCTCTTTAATAGCTTTAAAGTTGCGTTCCAAAAGCAGGAGCGCAACTTTTTCTTGTGCCCCCATAAAGCTGACATTCAGCGCCATAGCGCCGCCTAAAATACCACTAATATAACACTTTGACATTATCTGGCATACTATTCCACATATAGCAAGCGCATTAAGGGCCGTATATTCGGCCCCTGGTAAAGGTTCTTCAACATATATAAAGCCGGCCGGTACGATAAAAGTTAATCCCATGGCTAACCACTCATTCTTAAGCGATGGCTTATTTATAGTGATATCAACTCCGACTTCTTGAAGAAACGACATAGCCGTGTCATAATCCCCTACCATATATGCAAGCCAGGACTTTTTTACGCCAATCTCCTGTCTTCTTTCTGAAGGGACAGCGTATAATCTAACGCGATTCAATGTATTTAGGGAAGCAGCGTAGTCCCCGGCCTTCTCTAGCGCGATAGATTTAGCCCATATTGCTTCATTGAATTCTACGGGATTCTTCGCATAATAAGCATCTCTTTCACATAATGAAGCCATTACTCGAGGATTCTCCTCCGTTTGGGCTTTACTTGAAAAGACTACGCACAGGAACGTGAATATTAAACACGATAGTTTGATTCTGAGCATTTTTCAAATAATCATTATATAAACTCACTGATACATAGCTGCCATAGATATTACTTATATGCAGTAAAGAAGCCAAGGTAGTAAAAAGAATTGTCCGCCAATCCTTTGCCCCCACCTTCACCCAGCTTTCCACCGCAAAGGCAGTAAAGGATGCGCCTAACAGTAACGATGCTGCTCCTTCACCATAATTTCCCACATAGAATTTACCTAAACCCGGGACTACCGCAGATAAGCCTGCCGCCACCCAAGGGCTTTTCCCCTTCTCGACAAATCTCTGCTTATATATATCGTCAAAAACTTTTTCACCATCTTTCATAGTGTATGAGCTATAGGTAAAAGCCTTACTATAATACTTATACCCCTCACTATCATCTTCCAATAGACTTATGGCTGCAAGTTCGTAATTCAGCAATTCAACTCTCTCTCCTTTATAAGTACTAAGAATAGACTTGGCCTCAGTATAATTATTTTGATAAACATCGCAGACCGCAGCATAAAAAACTGAAGGCTCAAAAAAAGTAGAGGTCTCAGGCACGTTCTTAAAATAACCCGAAGCCTGCTGCAAACCGCCTGAAGTATATAAAGACAGGCCTTTGTAATAGTCAAGCGTATCTGAAGGAGCGATATTAACCCCAAAGAGATAATATACTGCATCAGAGGATTGATTATTCCCTATTAAATATCTGATAAACTCTTCGTCATCAGAGAGGCTTCGATACTCTCCTCTCGGAACCAACCCATCTAGTTGAAAAACACTAAAACTAGACGATACCTCCATAGGGCCAAAAATATCTTCATGTATCAGCCCATCTTCCCTAAAATAGTGACAGCCGGCTAGGCCAATCTGCGTGTCTCGCACCACCCTATCTGTAGTGGCCAAAATAGCGCACACAAGACCTTTTTCTTTTACTGCCTGCTTGAAAAACTCAGTGTGGGATGGAGTAAATCTGGAAATCCGGCCATAAGACAGAGTTGAAAGCAAAAGAAAAGCCACACAGGTACAAAAAATTCGCGCACTACGTGTCATTTATTTCTACTGGCCGTTAAATCCATAGGCTTCGCATCTTCAGGAACCTTGAAATCGAACATGGAATCCGTTCCGTCCAGAACCAGATTAGAATAGATAGTTCGTACTATAGTGGAATCCTTAGACGAATTATAAATAATCTCCGTGCTTCTAAAAGGGAAAGGACTATATCCTACCATTTTGTAATTAGAATAATATACTTTAACTGAAATATGTCCATCTTCAGTCAAAGCTTCACTATAAATAGGAAGATACTCACTATTATATACGATCTGCGCCCGCGGTGGAAACCCTTCTCGTTTAGTTTTATACGATTTTTTCATCATCCCATCCTCAAGACTTTCTGTCCTCTCAAGTGTATATCCAGAAAGCGAAAGACCCAAATCGTCCATTCTTCCCGCAAGAAATATAGAAAGCAATTCATCCGTGGAACTAATCGTGCGAGAATTATCTACATATACTTCGTTAGTGCGAGGAAAGAAAAACTGACATTCTCCCATAATATCAGTTTCCATCACATACTCCATCGGAGTATGAAAACAAATTACCAAGCGTCCATTGTTAGAACAATAGACGCTTTTGGTAACTGTCGTTACATTTTTTCCCGTTAAAGTCTTGACCTCAACATCGGCAGAAATGCGCCTTTGAGCAAATCCCCCTTCCGAAATTAAAAGAAAAGCTAAAAGGAAAATATGTTTTAATAATTTCAATTCTAGAACTATATAATATTAGCCCACATTAGCCAACGAGGGTTATTACAATACTGCCCTATATTATTATCTAATACGCCGAGAAGCAAACATACCCAATCGACCACATAAACGATACCGAATCCCATACCTGTCACAATATTAAGAATGACGGCAAGAGCAGATGTACCCATATACATACGGTGAACAGCAAGCCAGCTAGTTACAGGGATAACTGCAAGCACAAAAGCAATAATAGGCTGCGTATCATTACCGAACTTGATAGTAGGATCTTGAAGACCAGGAGTTGCAGCCTCCAAAGACATAGGAGTAACTTCAACTGCGCTCTCGATCATAGCGTCTATTCCTTGCTCATCAATTGAATAATTTGCTGCAGACGCAGCGATGCTCATGCCAACTATGGCAGCAATGCATAAGATTAATTTTTTCATTTTACTGTTGGTTTATAATAAAATTAATGTTTTAGTTCACATTTTGAGCAAATATAAGTATTTTTACCATAAAAAACGAGATTTATGACGAATTTATTTATATCGAGCACACACAACCCCAAAATAAAAAACTTACTCCTACTTCAACAGAAATCTTCTGAAAGACGCGCACAAAATAAATTTGTCGCCGAAGGGAAACGAGAATTAAGTCACTGCATAAATGCCGGACTTAAAATTGATTCTATATTTTATTGCCCAGCAATACTGGGCAAAGGCGAAAATGCAGATATCTTAACTAAACTTTCGAATTCAACCACCAGATATGAAGTAAGTGAAGATGTATATAACAAATTAGCTTACAGAGAAAATACCGAAGGTATACTAGCGGAAGTATTCACCCCCAAACAAGGTCTAGAAAATTTAAAAATTGGCCCGAAACCTCTAATAATAGTAATGGAAAGTGTCGAAAAGCCGGGAAATTTAGGGGCGATCCTTAGAAGTGCCGATGCCTGTGGCGCTGATGCCGTGATAGTGTGCGATCCACTTACGGACTTATACAACCCTAACCTTATTAGAAGCAGCATAGGTGCCATCTTTACAGTGCCCTGTATAGCCTGTTCCTCTGAAGAATGTATCGAATATCTGAAAAGAAACCATATTCAAATATTAACTGCTCAACTTCAAGATTCAAGTGTATATTATGACACAGATATGACTTGCGGCACTGCCATAGTCGTAGGAACTGAATCTACAGGGCTCAGCAATTTATGGAGAGATGCAGCAGATAAACACATACGAATCCCGATGCGGGGCAAACTCGATTCTCTTAATGTATCAGTAAGCGCTGCCATATTACTTTTCGAAGCTCTAAGACAAAGAAATGGATAAATTTGCACTAATAGGCTATCCCATAAAAGATTCATTAAGCCCTCTACTTTTCAAAGCAGCCTACCACGGGAAATATGACTACGACCTTATCGAATATCCTGAATTCGATAAATGTTACTCTATTTTTAAAGAAAATAACTACCGAGCCGTTAATGTTACAGCTCCATTTAAAACGCAAGCCCTAGAAGCCGCCGACATTTTATCAAAAGAATGTCTTGAATGTGGCGCCGCCAATATCCTTCTAAAAACAGAAAGTGGCATAAAAGCGTTCAATTCCGATTTTCTAGCACTTAAAAAGTTACTAACTGGTAGTAAAAGTGTTATAGTAATAGGAGGTGGTGGTGCAGGTAAAGCTGCATTGGCCGCGGCACGCTCCATTGGCATTACTCCCCTGCTGTTACATCATGATGAACTCCAAGGACGCAATATAGAGGCAGACACCATAGTATGCACACTTCCCCATTATGCTCCGGGCATAGAAAACATACATTGTAATACCCTCATCGAGGCTAACTATAAAACTCCATCCTGCAACTCATTAAAGAATGTAAAAAATTATATCCCAGGAACCACTTGGTTAAAAGAGCAGGCTATCCTAGGATATGAACTAATGTGTGGCGAGCAGCCAGATACTGATGCTATACGAAAGTCTATTTAAGAATCAAACCGACAGGGCAATGGTCGGAACCCATTATATCCGTATAAATCTGTGTAGAGTCAATATGCGACTTTAACGACTCGCTAACTAAAAAATAATCTATACGCCAACCGGCATTCCGAAATCGGGCACCTCCACGATAAGACCACCAACTATATTTTACTTCCTCGGGGTGTTGATATCGCCATGTATCGATAAATCCAGAATTCAGCATCTGAGTCATCTTTTCCCTTTCAGCATCAGTAAAGCCTGCACTTTGATGATTCGAAGACGGATTTTTAATATCTATCTCATTGTGAGCAACATTAAAGTCTCCACACACCACAACAGGCTTTCTTTTGTTTAATTCGCCCAGATAAGCCCTGAAATCATCCTCCCACTGCATGCGATAATCAAGACGCCTCAAACCCTCTTGAGAATTAGGGACATAAACATTGACCAGGAAAAACTCGGCCAATTCTAACGTCTCCACACGCCCTTCGTGATCGTGAATATCCATATCCATCCCGTTGTGAACGGATATAACAGGTAATCTGCTATATACTACTGTTCCCGAGTAACCTGGACGGTCGGCATAATTCCAATACGAAGTATAGCCGGGGAATTCCAAATCTATCTGCCCCTCCTTCAACTTTGTCTCTTGCAAGCACACGAAATCGGCATCAAACGAATTGAAAATATCTGCGAATCCTTTTCCTACTATGGCTCTAAGTCCATTCACATTCCAACTGATCAACTTTACAGGCTCCATTCAGATCCGTCTTTAGTGTCTTTAACTTTAATGCCCAATTCTTTAAGTGTGTCCCGTATATGATCTGACGTAGCCCAATCTTTATTCGCCTTTGCAACAGCTCTTTGTTCGAAAATCATCTGCATCAGCCCATCTATAACACCGGTATTGGCGCCCATACTTTCCTCATCCCTTAGGCCAAGCACACCGAAGACTACATCGTCAAAAATCTGGACAAGCGTCTTTATATCACCTTCGGACAATTTTACGCTTCCTGCTTTGGCTCCATTTATAAGCCTAACGGCTTCAAAAAGATAGGATAATGTTCCAGGGGTATTTAAGTCATCACAAAGAGTATCGTACACGCCTTCAAAAACAGATTTTACCTCTGGCGAAGTGGCCGGACATGTATCTGGAGCGATGGCCGAAGACAAGTCACCATAAACATAGTCAGGACATTTACGAGAGACTAAAGCATAAAGCGTGCGCGCCGCCTGCATTAACTTTTCCAACCCTTTTTGCGCAGCCTGAAGAGCTTCATTGGAAAAATCCAAAGTCCCACGATAATGCGCCTGTAAAATAAAAAATCTTACTGTCATAGGGCTATAGGCCTGAGTTAGTTTCGGATGCTGACCGCTAAACATCTGAGGAAGCGTTATGAAATTCCCCAGGCTCTTTCCCATCTTCTGCCCATTAATGGTAATCATATTATTATGAACCCAGTAATGCACGCCCTCAGTTCCACGACAAGCCACATTTTGAGCGATTTCGCACTCATGATGTGGGAACATAAGATCCATACCTCCACCATGTATGTCGAACACCTCGCCCAAGTACTTCTCTCCCATAACGGAACACTCTAAGTGCCACCCCGGGAAACCTTCACTCCATGGTGATGGCCAATGCATAATATGCTCCGGATCTGCCTTTTTCCATAGCGCGAAGTCGTAAGGAGCACGTTTGTCCTCTTGTCCATCCAATTCGCGCGTTCCTTCCATGGTATCTTCCAGATTACGACCACTCAATACTCCATAATGATGATGCTCGTTGTACTTTTTAACATCAAAATACACACTGCCATTACTTATATATGCATATCCTGCATTCAAAATACGTTTTACGGCCTCAATCTGCTCCACGATATGTCCACTCGCACGAGGCTCGATACTTGGAGGGGCCACATTTAATTGACGCATGGCTTCGTGATATCGAAAAGTGTATGTCTGAGCTATCTCCATAGGTTCAAGCTGCTCCAGACGAGCCTTCTTCGCTATTTTATCTTCTCCTGAGTCCGCATCGTGTTCCAAATGTCCTACGTCAGTTATGTTACGAACATATCGCACTTTATAGCCTAGATGACGTAAAAGCTTGAATAGTACATCAAATGTCACTCCTGGTCTAGCGTGTCCTAAATGCGCATCACCATAAACGGTAGGGCCACACACATACATTCCAACATGGCCTGGATCTATAGGTTTGAACACCTCTTTTTGTCGTGTCCTTGTATTAGTTAAACGAAGCACTCTCATATAATAAAGTCAACTTAATTTCACAACCTACGAAGATACGAATTTTATTGCTATCTTCGCAGCGTGATTTTAAGCGGAAAAGAATTATCTGATAATATCAAGTCGCAATTAGCTCAAGAAGTAGCGACTTTCCCGGCCAAATATGGACGAGTACCACATTTGGCCGTAGTACTCGTAGGCGATGACCCGGCGAGTGCCACTTATGTTCGCAATAAAGGTAAAGCTTGCGAAAAGATTGGCATCCATAATACTACCATACATTTACCAGCTGAAACCAGTGAAGAAACGCTTTTAGAACAGATTCGCCTACTAAACGAAGACGATGGCGTGGATGGCATACTGGTTCAACTACCACTTCCTCCACACATCGACGAGTTAAAAGCACTTTATGCTATTGCACGTGAAAAGGATGTGGACGGATTTCATCCGGAGAATGTAGCCGCCCTATGGAGACGACGCACAAAGCCCGAAACTAATCCCCAATACTGTGTACCATGCACACCTCGAGGGATTATAAGGCTTTTAAAAGCGGCCAATGTTGACATTGATGGGAAAAGAGCCGTTGTGGTAGGAAGGAGCAACATAGTGGGACTACCTGTTGCGAAACTTCTACTTAATGAAAATGCCACGGTAACCATTTGCCATTCTCACACAAAAGACTTGGCTCAGATAACAAGAGAAGCTGATATTCTGGTAGTCGCCGTAGGGAAACCTCACTTCATAACGGCGGAAATGGTAAAAAAGGGGGCCGTAGTCATAGATGTCGGCATTGATCGTACTCCTGAGGGCAAACTCTGCGGAGATGTCGATTTCGAAAGCGTGAAAGATAAAGCCAGCGTCATAACTCCAGTCCCAGGAGGGGTGGGGCCTATGACAATCTGCTCTCTTATGGAAAATACGATAGATTGCTTTATTAATAGGCAATGACTACTCCCTAAGCACAACGGAAACAGCTAAATGATCAGAAGCCTGCTCTGGGGAGTTGACATCAAAATCCTTTACCATCGAGCTACTCTCACACCTTAATCTGGAATTCTTTAACACAAATACATAGTCGATGCATGCTCGCGGTGCATCACTGGGGTAGCTATACTCTAATGGACTTACTATTTGCCAATTCTCCATAAACATAGCTATGACTTCACTTTGTGGCGTCGCATTAAAATCCCCACATAGAACCACTTCCTTGCCGCTGTTTTTTGCACGCAAGCGTAAAATTGAATCCACGATATGCCCTTGCTCCATACGTGATACTACGCTCGAAAACTCCAGATGCGTTACTGCAAATATAATATCTTCCGTTTCTGCTATACATAAAGCACGAGGTTCACTTCCCTCTCCTTTAGGAAGATGTACAAGCTCCGAATTCAAGATTCTATGGCTTGGCCCTACAAGCAATCCTATTCCATATTTTCCTCCCTGAAAAGGCATCGAAGGAGCAAATACCATCTGATATCCAGCAGGGAGTTTATTCTTTAATTCCTCTAACTGGAACACTCCTCCTGTTCTAACAGTACAACTGTCCAATTCGCAAAGCCCGACATAATCAGCATGATGCTTTCTCAACATATCAGCAATCATCTCTGTACTATTTACTTCCGACTTGGAAAAAACACCCACATTATAACTGACTATATTAATAGTCCGTCCACAAGAGCAGAACAAAAATACTACGCTCAAAAGCGTCACACACTTATTTTTCATAACAGAGCGAATATACTATCATTTCGCGGGAAAACAAACTCCGGTTCCTTATACCATTAAACTCTGTGCCTTACTTTATCCACCAAACAAAACAACATTTGAGTTTCGCTATACGCACGACCATTTACTTGAAAAAACTTAGTTAGACTATCGTCAAGAGGAACCAAAAAGATTTACTAAGATGATGCAAGTTATTTTTTGAAAGTTACTATAAAAGTGCAGGCAAAAAAGTCACAGACAGGGGCGTTTCACGGGAAATTTCTTAAATTTGGATTATGGAAAATAAAAGACTTGAAAGCCTCGATGCCTTTAGAGGTTTTGATATGATATGGATAATGGGTTTATCCTCAATCGTGTATGTCATTTGCTCATTATTCCCTGGTGGAAGTGACTGTTTTTTAGCGCAACAGATGGACCACGTGGACTGGAACGGATTGGCCTTTATGGATTTGATATTCCCCACATTCCTATTCATAGCCGGCATCTCATTTCCTTATTCACTTGCCAAACAAAAGAGCCTCGGACATAACAATAAAGATATACATCTAAAAATATTCCGACGAGCTTTTACTCTTGTTCTGTTCGGGCTTATTTATAATGGATTCCTATACGATTTCGACCTCTCCCAACAGCGCTGGTGCAGCGTACTGGGAAGAATAGGATTGGCATGGATGATAGCAGCACTTCTCTACATCCATTGTTCAAGAAATGCTAGAATCGCTATATGTGCTCTGCTCTTAGTTGGATACTATCTATTAATGCGATTCGTCAAAGTACCTGGAGCTCCGCTCGATGCGGATCCATTTTCACTTGAATGGAACTTGGCCGGATATATTGACAGAAAAATTATGCCTGGCGTACTTTATAGGGACATATTCGACCCAGAAGGGCTACTGGGATTAGTACCGGCAAGCGCTACTGCTATGATGGGCATGTTTACAGGAGAATTCGTAAAAGAGCACAAAGGAGATGGTGGTAAGAAAACCCGGATAATGCTCGCTTCTGCGGCTGCATTACTACTCATAGGACTACTTTGGAACTTCATTTTTCATATAAACAAAAACTTATGGAGTAGTAGTTTCGCCTGTGTAGTTGGCGCGTATTCATTGGCCCTGTTTTCTATATTCTATTATATAATAGATGTAAAAGGACATCGTAAATGGGCCTTCCCTTTTAAAGTGGTAGGGATGAACTCCATCACCATATATATGGCTATGGTATTTATAGATTTTAGTTACACAGCAAGACAACTCCTTCACGGAGTAATGGGACTGCTCCCTAATGAAACAGCATCACGGCTTGTCCTTATTATGGGAATGTTCCTACTAAGATGGTTATTTGTCTATTTCCTTTATAAAAAGAAGATATTCCTAAAGGTCTAGACGAACTCCTTTATCTCCTGCTCTCTATCTAATGGACACACCAGAATGCGTCCACCCTTAACTGCTATAATATAATTATTTAAGCCTACAGCTATAAGACGTTGGCCTTCTTCGATCGCACAAAAACAATTTTTACAATCATGAAGTTCAATAGTCCCGACATTCTGACGATACTCCCTTAATGAGCCCCACGTGCCCAAATCACTCCATCCCAAATCTTCAGCTTCCACGTAAATATTCTTAGACTTCTCCATTACGGCGTAATCTATAGAAATCTTTTCACAGGTCGGGAATAGCTCTCTCAATTTTTGTTCTTCTTGTTCTGTATAGAAATAAGGGGCCAACTCGTCCATTACACTGCATATTTGAGGAGCATGCTTTTCTAACTCGTACAAAATCGTACTTACTTTCCAGACAAAGATGCCAGCATTCCAAAAATATCTTCCCGATGCCAAATATGCCTTAGCCGTCTTAAGGTCAGGCTTCTCGCAAAACTGCTGAACCTTAAGTATTTTCCCTATCTCAGGCTTATCTGCACATATATAACCGTATCCTGTTTCGGGCCTTGTCGGTTCTATGCCAATCGTCACAATTCTATTCTCTTTACTCTCGGACACAAATCCAACAGCATCTCTTATTACACGAGTAAAGACATCGGTTTTCAAAACCATAGCATCGGATGGAGCCACTACAACAGCCGCATCCGGATGATGAAGAGCTATTTTACTACAAGCATACGCTATACACGGAGCCGTATTCCTTCCGATTGGCTCAAGTAAAATGTGTTCAGTGAGAATATCGGGCAACTGCTCCCTGACAATATCGGAATAATGCTCTGATGTTACTATCCATATATCGTTTATAGAGCATACAGGCAAAAATCTATCGACAGTCATCTGTATAAGAGTCTTACCTACTCCCAAAACATCCACGAACTGTTTAGGCAAATCCGGGGTGCTTAACGGCCATAGACGGGAACCTATTCCCCCAGCCATTATGACTACTTGAACATCCGACATTATCTTCTATCTAAGACTGAATATTTAGAGTGATTACTGATAAATTCCGGAACAATCTTCTTCATCTTCCCTACGATGGCCATATCATCATAGGTGTTAGCCTCTTCTATGAGCGAAGCGATTTCCTGCGCTATTACATCGAATTCATACTCACGTACGCTGGCAATCCTGATTTTCTCGTGGAAAGATGGTTTCGTAGTCTCCTCGACATTAAGCAATTCTTCATAAAGTTTCTCCCCATCACGAAGTCCGGTGTATTCTATCTGTACATCACGAGCACCACTTAAAAAAATCATTCGCTTCGCCAAGTCCGCAATCTTGACTGGTTTACCCATATCAAAAACAAATATCTCACCGCCTTTCCCTTTAGTACCTGCTTCCAAGACTAACTTACACGCTTCGGGGATCAACATAAAGTAGCGGATTATATCCGGGTGTGTAACAGTCACAGGTCCCCCGGCCTCAATCTGTTTTCTAAATATAGGAATTACCGAGCCATTAGAGCCTAACACATTTCCAAAGCGAGTAGTAACAAACTGTGTATGGCCCTTAATTTTACCCTCTTCTTCAGCTTTATTAAGACTCTGCACATAGATCTCGCATATACGTTTAGAACATCCCATCACATTGGTAGGATTCACGGCCTTATCCGTAGAGACCATCACAAACTTATCTACTCCATATTCTACAGACAAATCAGCTATATTCTTTGTCCCTCTTACATTATTATGTATAGCAGCACTAGGATTATCTTCCATCATAGGCACATGCTTATATGCTGCCGCATGAAAAACATACTGTGGCCTATATGTTTGGAACAACACATTCATACGATTTCTAGAATCGATAGATGAAACGATAGTGTGCGCCTTTATATCCGGGAAATCGGCAGCCAGCATACGCCGTATATCATGTTGAGGTGTCTCCGCTTGATCAATGAGTATTAATTCTGCAGGCTTGAATGAAGCAATTTGACGAACGAGTTCGCTACCTATACTCCCTGCGGAACCGGTTATCATAATACGCTTTCCTCTAAGTTCATTAGAAATGGTATCCATATCCACCTGAATCTGTTCGCGGGGTAAGAGGTCCTCGATCTTTACTTCTCGTATCGCATATTTGCCTAATTTTTCGGCATCTGATAGAGACTGCTCCATTAGTAGCCTGACGCCAGAGTCAATGATACAGTTATGAAGTGCTTCATTAGACTTAACTTCTTCTACCCTGTTTATTGGAACAAGTACTGCCTTAATATTATTCTTCGTCAAAACATCTCCCAAGGAAGAATCTGCTTTATAAACTTTCTCTCCAAGAAGTGAATCCGTTCTTATAGAAGAATCGTGCGAAATAAAACCGCGCAAAAGATACTTAGCGGGCTTTTCACTTCTAATTCTCTTTGCTAGAGATACACCACCATCTCCTATACCATAGACAAGGACATTTTCAGCATTGTCCGTGCGAAAACGGTCATACATTATCTTAACCATTATACGCATTCCCCACATCAAGACGATGGCAGAAAGTACCGCGGTGATGATAAATCGGAAATTAAACAGAAATGTCGATGGTCTACCCCATAAGTATTGAACCATATAACAGCAACCGGCTGATAACAACATTGATATTCCGACACGTAATAAATCCGAAAAAGACGAATATCTTATTATGCCGCTGTATGTTCTAAAAATCCTAAAGAATGCTATATGAATTACAAGAAATACCGCTAAGGTCTTGAGCAATGAAAGACCATCCAAATCCAGTGCCCTTCTATTGTAAAAGAAAAATGTCAAAAAATATGCTACTAGCACTATACAACAGTCTAGTAGCAATATAGTCCAATGTGGAAGTGACCTGTGATTAAAATACCAGTCGGAAATATGGAATAACGATTTCTCCGTTTTTTTCATTTGTCTACAATTTTAGTACATCTCTCACAAAGGTATAAAAAAAGGCTTATTTTTCAAAAAAAAAAAAAATAAGCCTTTCAAAATAAATTATTTAACTTTACAACTCGTTAAGTTCTGCCGCCATATCATCTTTACGTCCTACGACTATATCTTGGTAGTCCTTAAGTCCCGTTCCGGCAGGAATCAAGTGCCCACAGATCACATTCTCCTTAAGGCCTTCAAGATGATCGACTCTACCTCTAATGGCCGCCTCACTCAGAACCTTGGTCGTTTCCTGGAAGGAAGCCGCAGAAATAAAGCTGTTCGTACGTAGCGCGGCACGAGTGATGCCCTGGAGCACCAATTTTGCCGTTGCCGGTCTGGCCTCACGAGCAACCATTGGCTTAAGACCCTGACGTTCAAGCGATTCGTTTTCACTACGAAGTTCACGTGCTCCAATGATATTTCCAGCCTCATATTTTTGAGAATCTGCGGCATCCTCGATATAATATTTACCGAAGATGGCATCATTTACATCCATAAACTTCATCTTATCCACGAGCTCCTCCTGAAGGAATTCGGTATCACCTGAATTAAGAATTTCAACCTTACGCATCATCTGACGGACTATAATCTCGAAGTGCTTGTCATTAATCTTAACACCCTGAAGACGATAGACTGCCTGAACCTCATTCACGATATACTCTTGAGCCTTAACAAGTCCAAGTATATTTAGAATGTCTGAAGGAGAAATTCCGCCATCTGAAAGTGGAGTTCCCGCTTTTACGTAGTCATCTTCCTGAACAAGAATCTGTTTGGTAAGAGGCACAAGGTAATGTTTCTCCACTCCTGAGCGGTTCTTCACTATAATCTCGCGATTACCTCTCTTTATCGTACCCATAACTACCTGTCCATTTATCTCAGATAGCACTGCAGGACTGCTGCTTGGATTACGTGCTTCGAAGAGTTCGGTAACTCGAGGAAGACCTCCCGTAATATCACTAGCCTTACCAAATGCACGAGGAATCTTTATAATGATGTCCCCGACCTTAACTTCAGCACCATCCTCGACCATTACATGTGCTCCGACAGGAAGGTTATACTGCTTAATTATAGTGCCTGTAACATCAACAATGTCAACAGCAGGACTCTTGGTTCTATCCTTGGACTCTATGATAACCTTATCGTTTGAAGTAGAGAATTCATCAGCCGAGTCTTTACGATATGTTACACCCTCGATCATATTCTCAAACTTCAAAGTACCGGCAGCCTCGACGATGGTGGTAGCATTATATGCGTCCCATTCGCAAATACGATCGCCCTTCTTAACGATATCGCCATCCTTAAAGTATAGTATTGAACCATAAGGAATGTCATACTGAGAGAATGTAATTCCGGTATTTTCGTCTACTATACGAAGTTCCGTCATACGACCTACTACGACAGTCTGTATGCCGGTATCCGTTTTTCTTTCAATAGTACGAAGCTCGGAAAATTCCAAACGTCCATCATACTTCGAGTCGATACTTGAATCCGCTCCAGATGAAGATGCTGTACCACCGACGTGGAAAGTACGAAGTGTCAGCTGGGTACCAGGCTCACCAATAGATTGAGCCGCGATCACACCGACAACCTCACCCTTTTCTACCATACGGCTTGTCGCAAGATTACGTCCATAACACTTGGCACATACACCCTTACGGCTTTCGCAAGTAAGCACTGAACGTATTTCGACGCTTTCTATAGGTAGCTTGTCTATCAATTCAGCCTCTGCCTCACGAATTTCTTCACCGGCACGAATAATTAGTTCTCCTGTAAGAGGATTGAAAATATCATGAACGGATGTGCGGCCTAGGATTCTTTCTCCCAAAGACTCAACCACATTATCCTTATCTTTAATGGCTGTAGCCACAAGTCCACGCAACGTACCACAATCATCTTCAGTTATAATGACATCGTGCGATACATCAACAAGACGACGAGTCAAATATCCTGCATCTGCCGTCTTAAGCGCAGTATCGGCAAGTCCCTTACGTGCTCCGTGAGTACCGATAAAGTATTCAAGCACTGTCATTCCTTCCTTAAGGTTAGAAATGATAGGGTTTTCAATAATGTCCGCCCCTGAAGCTCCGGCTTTTTGAGGCTTCGCCATCAAACCACGCATACCGCAAAGCTGCTTAATCTGCTGGGTGGAACCACGGGCTCCTGAATCAAGCATCATAAACACCGGATTAAACCCTTGCTGGTCAGAGGAAATTTGTTTACCGACTATGCTAGTAAGGTTATTATCCACTGCAGACCACAAGTCGACGACCTTATTATATCGCTCTTGATTAGTAATGAATCCGAGTGCGTAATTACCCTTAATCTCTTCTATCTTCTTGTAAGCATCCTCGATAAGAGTCTTCTTTTCTGCCGGTATAATAACATCACCTAGATTAAATGAGATACCAGCACGGAATGCCTGATAATACCCAAGGTTCTTTATATCGTCCAAGAACTTCGCCGTACGGGTTACGCCCGTATGCTTAATAACCTCAGTAATAATCGTACGAAGCGGTTTCTTACCCAAAATAACGTTCACATAAGGAACCTCATCTGGAACATACTGATTTACAATTATTCTACCAGCTGTAGTCTCTACAAGTTCGTATCCCTTTGACAAATCCTTTTTATCCTTAGGAAGACGGACCTTAATGAGTGCATGCATATCAATCTTCTTAGCATCGTAAGCGACGATTACATCCTCCGGTCCATAGAAACACATTCCCTGTCCCTTGGCATCTGGTCTAATCTTAGTAATATAGTACAGACCCAGCACCATATCCTGAGATGGCACAGTGATAGGGGCGCCATTGGCAGGATTTAGAATGTTCTGTGAACCAAGCATAAGAAGTTGCGCCTCCATTACTGCTGCATTTCCCAATGGAAGATGAACTGCCATCTGGTCACCATCGAAATCTGCATTAAATGCCGTACAAGCAAGTGGGTGAAGCTGAATGGCCTTTCCTTCTATCATTCGAGGTTGGAAAGCTTGAATACCCAATCTGTGTAGTGTAGGGGCACGGTTAAGCAACACGGGATGACCCTTCATTACATTCTCAAGTATATCCCAAATAACTGGATCCCTGCGATCAACTATCTTTTTAGCAGATTTTACGGTCTTTACTATGCCACGTTCTATAAGCTTACGGATTATGAAAGGCTTATAAAGTTCGGCGGCCATATACTTAGGCAAACCACACTCGTGCATGTTAAGTTCAGGGCCAACCACAATAACGGAACGGGCCGAATAATCGACACGCTTACCGAGGAGGTTCTGACGGAATCGGCCCTGTTTTCCCTTAAGTGAATCGGAAAGAGACTTAAGAGCCCTATTCTGTTCGCTTTTTACAGCCGATGACTTCTTCGAATTATCAAAAAGGCTATCAACGGCCTCCTGAAGCATACGTTTTTCATTACGCAAGATAACCTCTGGAGCCTTAATCTCTATCAATTTCTTAAGACGGTTATTCCTTATTATAACACGCCTATATAGATCATTGATATCAGATGTTGCGAAACGTCCTCCATCTAGAGGAACGAGTGGGCGAAGATCTGGAGGTATAACGGGTATCACCTTCATTATCATCCATTCAGGACGATTCTTACCATTAGATTCTTGGAACCACTTTACTATCTGAAGTCGCTTCAAAAGATCGGCTTTTCTCTGTTGTGATGTTTCTACTGAAAGACGCTGACGAAGTTCTTTTGCAAGTTCTTCAACATTTATTTCACTAAGAAGATCGTAAATCCCCTCAGCACCCATCTTAGCAACAAACTTCTCAGGATCCGAATCTGAAAGATATTCGTTTCCAGGAATTCGACTCAAAATATCCAAGTACTCATCCTCTGAAAGAAGTTCCATTTTAGCCACACCACTATTGCCTGGCCTAACTACGATGTATTTCTCGTAATATATTACAGACTCAAGCTTCTTTGCCGGAAGTCCAAGAAGAGCCGAAATTTTGTTCGGCGCACTCTTGAAATACCAGATATGCGCTACAGGAACGGTTAGAGCGATATGTCCCATCCGCTCACGCCGAACTTTCTTTTCGGTAACTTCCACATTACATCTATCGCAGATGATTCCACGATAACGGATACCTTTGTATTTTCCGCAGTAGCACTCATAGTCCTTTGTAGGACCAAAGATCTTTTCACAGAAAAGTCCGTCTTTCTCTGGCTTATAAGTTCTGTAATTAACCGTCTCCGGTTTCAAAACCTCTCCGCAAGACCTTTCCATAATGTCTTCCGGAGAAGCCAGTGAAATGCTGATTGTCTGGAAATTACTTTTTACCTTATTTTCTTTATTATTGAAAGTAGGCATATTTCTATCTAATCAAATTACGTTAATTAATCAAGTGTAACCTTAAGACCTAGACCACGAAGTTCATGCAAAAGCACATTCAATGATTCAGGAACACCGGCAGGTGGCATAGGATCACCCTTAACTATTGCCTCATAAGTCTTACTACGTCCTGTAATATCATCTGACTTAACGGTCAATATTTCCTGAAGCACATTTGCCGCGCCGAATGCCTCAATGGCCCAAACCTCCATCTCTCCAAATCTCTGACCACCGAACTGAGCTTTACCACCAAGTGGCTGCTGAGTAATAAGAGAATATGGTCCAATGGAGCGTGCGTGCATCTTGTCATCTACCATATGTCCTAGTTTAATCATATAGATGACACCCACGGTAGCACACTGGTCGAAATAATCACCTGTACCACCATCTCGTAGTTGGGTCTTACCGAATTTAGGAAGGCCCGCTTTGTCTGTCAGGTCACATATTTCATCTATACTTGCACCATCGAAGATAGGAGTGCTGAACTTGAGATTCAACTTGGCGCCTGCCCATCCTAGCACGGTCTCATAGATCTGTCCAAGGTTCATACGGCTTGGCACACCAAGAGGATTAAGAACAATATCCACAGGGGTACCATCAGCGAGGAATGGCATGTCCTCACGACGCACTATCTTAGCAACAATACCCTTGTTACCATGGCGTCCTGCCATCTTATCACCTACTGTAATCTTGCGCTTCTTGGCTATGTAAACCTTTGCTAACTGCATGATGCCGTTAGGAAGTTCGTCTCCGACTTTTATCTTGTCGATCTCACGCTTACAAGCAGCCTCTTCTGATTTGAGTGTAAGGCAGTAGTTGTTTATAAGGTCACGAATCATCTCGCTGTTATGAGCGTCGGATGTCCAATCACTAGAATTGATATTTTGGTAATCAATGCCTTTCAGTACATCAGCCGAGAATTTCTTATCCTTGCCAATTATCTCTACGCCGTAGAGATCGAATACACCATTACTCTTACGATTCTTAGTAAGGGTAACAAGCCTTTGAAGAAACTCCGTACGAAGTCTTTCGGCTTTCTGTTCAAACTCTGCTTGTCGCAAACTTATGCGAGTCTGCTGATCTGCCTTTGCTGCCGTGTTCTTTCTGCCAATCTTTTCTGTAGGCTTAGAGTATAGAGCAGTCTTAATCACAGTACCGCTTAGCGAAGGATTAGCTTTCAAAGAAGCATCCTTTACATCTCCCGCCTTATCGCCAAAGATGGCTTTAAGCAATTTTTCCTCCGGAGAAGGATCACTTTCACCTTTAGGTGTAATCTTACCTATCATTATGTCGCCAGGCTCAATATGAGCGCCGACCATAACTATACCATTATCACAAAGCCTCTTAGTAGCATCATCACTGACATTAGGGATGTCATTTGTAAGCTCCTCTGGACCACGCTTTGTTTCACGCACCTCAGTTAAGTACTCATCGACATGTATTGAGGTCAGAATATCCCATTTTACCATCTCTTCTGAAAGCACAATGGCATCCTCATAGTTGTAACCTTTCCAAGGCATGAACGCTACCATAAGGTTACGCCCTAGCGCAAGTTCTCCACCTTGCGTAGCATAACCATCGGTAAGAACCTGACCTGCATGCACTTTATCCCCTTTACGAACAAGCGGATTCAAATTAATGGTTGTACTCTGGTTAGTACGACGATAATTAGGCAACTTGTATACGGTTTCTTCTGAAGCGAAACTTACGAATCTCTCATCGTCCGTTAAATCGTACTTAATTCTAATTTCATTAGCATCAACATAAGACACTACTCCATCTCGCTCTGCTACAAACTGTGTACGACTATCCTTACATACCCTTTCTTCCAGGCCTGTACCCACAATTGGCGATTCCGGCTTAATAAGAGGAACTGCCTGACGCATCATGTTGGCACCCATAAGTGCGCGGTGAGCATCATCGTGTTCAAGGAACGGAATAAGAGATGCAGCGACTGATGCCATCTGATTAGGAGCAACGTCCATATAATCGACTTCCTCCTTTGTAACTACAGGGAAGTCAGCCTCCAAACGGCACTGGATACGATCCGAGAGAATATTTCCGTCCTTGTCCATTTTTACATTGGCCAATGAAACCAGTTTATTCTCTTCCTCTTCAGCACTCATATAGCTATACCCCGTATCACTTAGATCTACCTTTCCGTGTTCAACGTGGCGGTATGGAGTCTCAATGAAACCCAATCTGTCGATGCGCGCATAAACACACAAAGAAGAGATCAATCCGATGTTAGGTCCTTCCGGAGACTCGATAGGGCAAAGACGACCATAATGAGTATAGTGCACATCTCGCACCTCGAAACCTGCGCGATCTCGGCTAAGTCCACCTGGGCCGAGTGCGGAAAGACGTCTCTTATGCGTAACCTCAGCAAGAGGATTCGTCTGATCCATAAACTGAGAAAGCTGGCTAGTGCCGAAGAATGAATTAATTACAGAAGACAAGGTCTTAGAATTAATCAAGTCTATAGGCTTAAACTGCTCAGAATCCCTAACGTTCATTCTTTCACGAATAGTACGAGCCATTCTGCTAAGTCCAACACTGAACTGGTTAGCAAGTTGCTCTCCGACGGTACGAACTCTACGATTGCTTAGGTGATCTATATCATCAACGGAAGCCTTACCATTAATAAGTTGAATTAGGTATTTTATAATCTCTATTATATCCGTGTTAGTCAAGACACGAACACTAGGATCGATATTCAACCCAAGCTTCTTATTAATACGATAACGACCCACCTCACCCAAGTCATATCTCTTTTCAGAGAAAAACAGCTTGTCGATAACATCACGTGCGGTGTTCTCATCAGGTGGTTCCGAATTACGTAACTGCTTGTATATGTAACTTACTGCTTCAAGTTCCGTATTTGTAGGGTCTTTCTGTAGTGAGTTGAAAATAATACTATACTCGGCAGTGCTTGCCTCATCCTTTTGAAGAAGGATGGTTTTAGTATCTGTATCGAGAATGGCTTCGATAGAATCATCATCGAGAACCTCTCCCCTTTCCACTATAGGATTTGTTCGCTCTATAGGAATAACCTCACCTGTATCTTCGTCTTCGAAATCTTCTACCCAAGTCTTAAGAACTTTTGCAGCAAGTTTACGACCTTTGTTAGCCTCTAGGGACTCCCTGCTTACTTCTACTTCGTCTGCAAGATTGAAGATATCGATAATATCTTTATCTGAGTTATACCCTATAGCTCTCAACAGAGTAGTAACTGGAAGTTTCTTTTTACGATCGATGTATGCATACATGACATTGTTGATGTCTGTAGCAAACTCAATCCACGATCCCTTGAACGGAATTATTCGAGCCGAATAAAGCTTCGTGCCATTAGTGTGCATACTCTGGTCAAAGAATACACCTGGCGAACGATGTAACTGCGATACGATAATACGCTCCGAACCATTTATCACAAATGTTCCGGCAGGAGTCATATATGGGATGTTCCCCAAGAACACATCCTGTACCATGGTATCAAAATCCTCATGTTCAGGGTCTGTACATGAAAGGCGAAGTTTAGCCTTCATGGGAACGCTATATGTTAAGCCTCTCTCGAGACATTCTTCAATAGAATACTGAGGCGGATCGATAAAATAATCGATAAATTCGAGTTTATAATTGTTCCTCGTATCCTCAATTGGGAAAATTTCCTGGAAAACCTGATACAAGCCCTCATTTTTTCTATTCTCCGGGGTGGTCTCAAGCTGGAAGAAATCGCGGAATGATTTCAACTGAACTTCCAGAAGATCAGGATAATCCAATATTTTTGATGTGGCGAAATTTATGCGCATTGAGAAAAAAACTTTTAAGACGGAAAAAAGGTTTAGAGCCTATTACCCTAGCTCTAAACCTGTTGAGTTCCCTTTTTTCAAGCAGGGAAGGGGCTGAATTTACTTAACTTCAACCTCTGCACCAGCCTCCTCAAGAGTAGCCTTGAGTTGTTCTGCCTCTGCCTTTGAAATCTTCTCCTTGATAGTAGAAGGTGCACCATCAACGATGTCCTTTGCCTCTTTAAGACCAAGGCCAAGAGCTTCCTTGATAACTTTGATAACCTGAAGTTTAGCGGTTCCTGCTGCCTTAAGAACAACATCGAACTCTGTCTGCTCAGCCTCAGCAGCTGCGCCATTTCCACCATCAGAAGCTACAACAACTGCAGCAGCTGCAGGTTTAATACCATAAACTTCCTCGAGAACTTGTGCAAGTTCCTGAACATCTTTTACAGAAAGATTTACCAACTCTTCTGCAAGGGCTTTTACGTCTGCCATAATTATATCTATTTTTTAATTATTAATAATACATTTTATTATGCTTCTGCAGAAACTGGAGCGGAAGCAATCTTTTCATCCTCTGCTTTCCCTTCAGCAGCATTCTGAAGAGCAGAAACCACATTACGCATAGGTGACTGGAGAAGACCGATGATATCACCGATAAGCTCTTCCTTAGTCTTGATAGCAGCGAGCTGATCAAGCTTATCCTCACCTAGATATGCACAGCCCTGAACAAAGGCACCCTTCACTACAGGCTTTGTAAAACCTTCCTTAAGAAGCTTCTTGATAAGCTTACCGGGAGCAGCAGGGACATTTGTGTACATAATAGCGGTATTCCCGACAAGCGCGCTTGTAAGAGATCTTATCTCTTCATTTTCACTTGCAGAAATAACATGATTAAACAATGTATTCTTTACAACACAAAGTTTAACACCTTGATTAAAGCATTCACGACGAAGCTTGGTTGTCTGGCTAGCGTTAAGACCTGCTATATCTGTGATATAAAAATCAGGATACTCACCAAGTTGCGCTGAGATGCTTTCAATAATTTGATTTTTAAGTTCTTTCTTCATAATATTGAATTATTACTCAGCACCATTAAGGAATGCTTTCAAGTCAATTTTAATACCAGGACTCATAGTGCTACATATAGAAGCACCCAACATATAGTTACCCTTCAAAGACTGAGGCTTTAACTTGCTGATAGCATTAATTACCTCAGCAGCATTCTGCTGAATCTGTTCAGGAGTAAATGACACCTTTCCGATAGCTGTATGAACTATACCTGTCTTATCTACCTTAAAGTCGATCTTACCGCCTTTAACTTCCTTAACGGCGTTACCAACTTCCATAGTCACGGTACCGGTCTTAGGGTTAGGCATAAGTCCGCGAGGTCCGAGAACCTTACCTAATACACCGACCTTACCCATAACAGAAGGAGTACAGATAATAACATCTACATCTGTCCAACCATTCTTGATTTTCTCGCAATATTCGTCGAGACCAACATAATCAGCACCAGCAGCCTTCGCTTCATCTACCTTGTCAGGTGTACAAAGAACTAGAACTCGAACTGTCTTACCTGTTCCGTTAGGAAGAGTGACGACACCACGAATCATCTGGTTAGCTTTACGCGGATCAACCCCAAGGTTAACCGCAAGTTCCACTGAAGCATCGAATTTCGTGAATGAAATTCCTTTTAAAAGACCACAAGCCTCAGAGAGAGAGTATGCTTTTGATGGCTCATATGTAGCCAACGCAGCTTTTTGATTTTTTGTTAACTTACTCATAATAATGCTTGTCCTTTTAAATATCCTTAGGGAATTCACCTGTTACGGTAATACCCATACTTCTCGCTGTTCCTGCAACCATCTTCATAGCTGATGATAAAGTGAAGCAGTTAAGATCAGGCATCTTGCCCTCTGCAATTGTCTTAACCTGATCCCAAGTTATAGATGCAACCTTGTTACGATTTGGCTCACCCGATGCGGTAGTAATATGAGCCGCCTCCTTTAGAGACACTGCCACAGGTGGTTGCTTTACTTCAAAAGTGTAAGACTTATCATTATAGACAGTAATAACGACAGGAAGAATCTTGCCTGCCTGTCCCTGCGTAGCAGCATTAAACGCCTTGCAGAAGTCCATAATGTTAAGGCCCTTTGAACCAAGAGCTGGTCCTACCGGAGGTGCTGGATTAGCAGCTCCACCTTTAATTTGAAGCTTAATATATCCGGTAATTTCTTTTGCCATAATACTTTGTTATTCTTTAGTTACTTGTGTAAAGCTGAGCTCGAGCCCCGTTTTTCTGCCGAAAATAACAACACTCACTTTCACTTTGCTCCTGTCCTCGAGAATCTCATCAATGGTACCACTGAATCCGGCGAAAGGACCATCAGTTATCTTAACAGACTCGCCAACCTCATAGTTGACAACTGTCTGTGCAGCACTGTCGGCATTCTCGTCTTGAATTCCAAGTATCATCTGGGCTTCTTCATCACGAATTGGCACAGGGATACGCTCGGTTTGAGTACCGATGGTCTTCTTTTCAGTTAAAAACCCGGACATTCCCGGAACTAGATTACGGATAATATTCACAAGTTTAGCGCAAAGTTCGCACTGGATAAGGACATAACCAGGATACAATAACCTATCGGCTACTGAACGCTTGCCATTACGAGTGACGATCTCTTTCTTGACAGGTACAAGTACCTGACCTACTTGTGAAGTGAGGCCGCTTCTTTCTATTTCCTTTTGGAGATATTCTGCAGCCTTTTTTTCTTTTCCGCCTGCCGTCCGCAGAACATACCATTTCATTTCGCCCATAAAAGTACGATAATTACAATGTGTAGATTACAGACATCAGAGATTGGAAAGCAAGGTCTATAAGCCAGAGCACAACAGCAAGAATAACCGTAGTGACCATAACAAGGATAGCAGAACTTTGAAGTTTGCTCCACGATGGCCACGTAGTCTTCTTAGTCAGCTCTACAAAAGACTCTTTAAAATAATTTGTAAACTTACCCATCTTTACATTTAATGGACATGACTATTTGGAAGCGGAAAGCCATGTCTGTTAAACAACGATCAAAGCGTAACCTTTGACTTTGCAGGGGAAGCAGGATTCGAACCCACATCGACGGTTTTGGAGACCGCTGAACTACCCTTGTTCTATTCCCCTAAAAGAGTGGATTCCCCACAATTTGAGAAACCCACTTTATAAAATTGATTACTCGAGAATCTTAGTAACCTGTCCTGCACCAACTGTACGTCCACCTTCACGAATAGCGAAACGAAGACCTTCATTAAGTGCTACTGGAGTGATAAGCTTAACATCGATTTCGACATTATCGCCAGGCATAACCATTTCAACACCCTGAGGAAGAGTAATCTCACCTGTTACGTCAAGAGTACGGATAAAGAACTGAGGACGATAGTGATTGTGGAATGGTGTATGACGACCACCTTCTTCCTTCTTCAATACGTAAATCTGTCCAAGGAAGTGAGTGTGAGGAGTAACAGAACCTGGCTTAGCGATAACCTCACCACGTCTAACATCCTTCTTATCGATACCACGAAGAAGAAGACCTACATTATCACCTGCTTCTCCTTGCTCAAGAAGTTTACGGAACATCTCGACACCTGTTACGACAGTCTGCTTAGGCTTATCGCTGAAACCAACGATTTCTGCTGGGTCGTTAACATGGATAGTACCTGTCTCGATACGTCCAGTAACTACGGTACCACGACCTGTGATAGAGAAGATATCCTCAATAGGCATAAGGAATGGCTTCTCGTTCTCACGTACAGGAAGCGGAATGTATGCATCAACAGCATCCATAAGTTCCATAACTTTCTCTTCCCACTTTGGTTCTCCATTAAGAGCACCAAGTGCTGAGCCACGAATAACTGGAGCGTTGTCACCATCGAAATCATATTTGTTAAGAAGATCACGAACTTCCATCTCAACGAGATCAAGCATCTCCTCATCATCTACAAGGTCAACCTTATTAAGGAAAACGACCATCTTAGGAACGTTAACCTGCTTTGCAAGAAGAACGTGCTCGTTAGTCTGAGGCATAGGACCATCTGTTGCAGCAACAACAAGAATAGCACCATCCATCTGAGCGGCACCAGTAACCATGTTCTTTACATAGTCAGCGTGACCTGGGCAATCGACATGCGCATAGTGACGATTAGCGGTCTCATACTCTACGTGTGCTGTATTGATGGTAATACCACGCTCTTTCTCCTCTGGAGCGTTATCGATCTGATCGAAAGACTTAGCTTCGCTCAAACCTTTTTCTGCCAGAACCTTAGTAATGGCAGCGGTAAGAGTTGTCTTACCGTGGTCAACATGGCCAATTGTACCAATGTTAACATGAGGTTTCACCCTCTTAAATACTTCTTTTGCCATAATATTATGTTTAAAGTTTTATTCTAAAAAAAAATTCAATTTCCACCATACACAAAAAGAGCCGATGATGGGAATTGAACTCATGACCTCATCCTTACCAAGGATGCGCTCTACCCCTGAGCTACATCGGCAATCTTTATTTAGAGCGGGGTAGGAGAATCGAACTCCCATTTCCAGCTTGGAAGGCTGGCATAATAGCCATTATACGAACCCCGCATGGAGAATTACTCCCTAAAGAGGTGGGCAAGGATGGATTCGAACCACCGAAGGTACAACCAGCAGATTTACAGTCTGCCCCATTTGGCCACTCTGGTACTTGCCCTTAATGCCAATTAATCGCTGGCATAAAGCGAGCCGATGGGGGGATTCGAACCCTCGACCCCGAGATTACAAATCACGTGCTCTGGCCAACTGAGCTACATCGGCAAAATTATGTCAATTACCTCTCGCTTCACCGAAAGGGATTGCAAAGATAATAAACTTTTTCTTATTTCAAAAATCTTTCGAAAAAAATCATAAAAGTTTACGCAAGACATTTTCAATACCATCCTTGTCAAGACCACAAAAATGTCGCTGTTCTGCCTGGCTTGCATGGAAAATAAATTCATCCGGGATGCCTATGCCCTTAACTTTTATAGAACAAGAATTAGTCTCAATATATTCACACACAGCGCCATATAATCCACCCTTCAAACATCCATCCTCTATTGTTAGAATAGTCTCAAATTGGGACACAATTTCATCTAGGCGCTCCGTATCGATAGGCTTCAAAAAACGAAAGTCATAAACTGCCACATCTTCTCCAAAAGATCGTGCAGCCTCAACTGCTCGCCAAACGAATGGGCCTAATCCTACTACTGCTATTCTCTTCCCTTCTCGAACACATACAGATTTACCGACAGGAAGAAGGATTGGAGCCTTTGCCTGCCACTCGACACCCTCAGCAAGCCCTCGTGGATATCTTATTATATAAGGGCCGGTTGTAGACTCCTTAGCTGAATACATCATATTCTTTAGCTCACTTTCATTAGAGGGTACGGCTATAACACAATTAGGAATACTACGATATGCAGCCATGTCGAAAGCCCCATTATGTGTAGCCCCATCCTCTCCCACAAGTCCGGCTCTATCTAGACATAGCACTACAGGCAACTTTTGTAAAGCCACATCGTGAACTATCTGATCGTATGCCCTTTGCGAAAAAGAAGAATAGATATTGCAAAAAGGTTTCATTCCAGATGCGGCTAGACCGGCCGAAAATGTAACCGCATGTTCTTCGGCTATTCCCACGTCAAAAAAACGCGAAGGAAAACGCTGTGAAAACTCCACCATCGAGCATCCGCTTGACATCGCAGGCGTGATGCCTACAACCCGTGGGTCACTTTCTGCCATTTCACATAAAACTTTTCCGAAGACATCCTGATATCGTGGAACATCGTGCTTGACCACTTTTATTTGTCCTGTTTGAAGATCGAACCGACCTGGTGCATGCCATAATGTAGGATTCTGTTCAGCAGGAGCATATCCCTTTCCTTTCCCCGTTATACAATGCAAAACACGGGCACCCTTCATGTCCTTCAACTTTCTTAGAGTTTGTACCACTTGTTCGATATCATTACCATCTATAGGGCCAAAATATCTTAATCCTATGGCCTCAAACAAATCGCCTCCCCTGCTTTTAACCAGCCAAGACTTAATCGAGCGAACCCATCTTTGTAAAAAACTCCTGAATCTATTATCTCCCAAAACCTTCCAAGCCCTGTTTTTAAAAATGTTATAATTAACGCTTGTGGTAATTCTAAGCAGATATTTATGCACTCCACCTACAGCCTTGTCTATAGACTGATTATTATCATTTAATAATATGAGTAAGTCGGATTTAGATACTCCGGCGTTATTCATAGCCTCGTATGCCAGTCCACCACTTAACGCACCATCTCCAATAAGCGCCACGCTCTTAGCGCCAGTGCCCTTTATCCTTGCAGCCTCAGCAAAGCCCAAAGCAGCACTAATAGAGGTAGAAGAATGACCCACGCCGAAGGCATCCCAGATACTTTCATCAATACAAGGAAAGCCACTAATCCCATCTTTTTTCCTCAATGTACGGAAGGCTTCTCTTCTACCAGTCAAAATCTTATGCGCATAAGCCTGATGTCCAACATCTATCACAAACTTATCCTCCGGAGTATCAAACACATAATGAACTCCGACTATCAACTCTACCGCACCTAAGCTTGACGCCAAGTGTCCAGGATTATCCGAGCACACCTCCACCATATATGACCGAATCTCCGAGCATAACTGACGAAGCTGGTTCATATTTAGTTTCTTTATATCTAAAGGATTATTAATTGTATCTAAAATCTGCGACATAGACCGCGAATATACTGATTTTTTGTCAAATATTGCGTATCTTTGAAGTTCGCTTGCGCTCATTGTGAAAAACAATATATAACAATATGGCAGAAAAATTACAGAAATTGATGAACGACTCTCCAATTGCAAGATGGAGTGTTCTTATTCTGGTGGCGCTGATGATGTTCTTCGCCTACATGTTCGTCGAGGTAATGTCACCTCTCAAATCCTTAGTTGAGAATTCACTTGGATGGAATAGCGAAGTTTTCGGGACATACGCCGCATCTGAGTATATCCTCAATGTATGCGGTTTTCTAATTATCGCAGGAGTTATTCTAGATAAACTCGGAGTTCGCTTTTCAGGCATTTTATCAGCAGGTCTGATGGTATTAGGCGCCGGCATTAAATTCATAGCCGTCAGCGACTGGTTTCAAGATACACAATTTGCACATTGGCTAGGGACATGGTGGGTAGAGATGCCAGCAAGCGCAAAATTGGCATCACTCGGATTCATGATCTTCGGGTGCGGATGCGAAATGGAAGGTACAAATGTTTCCAAAATCCTCGCGAAATGGTTCAAAGGAAAAGAAATGGCACTTGCTATGGGACTTGAAATGGCCATTGCGAGAATTGGCGTGTTTGGTGCTATGTGGATTTCTCCTATGATTTCCAATAAATTCAATGGCTCCATTATGGCGCCTGTCGGGTTCTGCGGGGCATTACTTGTCATAGGGCTGATTAACTTCATAATCTTCGGAGTAATGGATAAAAAATTCGATAAACAATTGGTACAAGCAGGATTAGCTACCGAAGAAAAATCACCCGAAGACGAATTTCACATTAAAGACTTGGGAGCAATTTTCAAGAGTAAAATGTTCTGGATTGTGGCGTTACTTTGTGTACTCTATTACAGCGCCATTTTCCCATTCCAAAGATATGCTCCAAATTTCTTGGAGGAAACTCTTCACATCGCGAGCGACGACGCGGCCCATCTTTTCAGTTGTTTCCCGATTTTAGCCATGGTGCTAACGCCTTTCTTGGGCATGTTTTTGGACAAAGTCGGCAAAGGCGCCACTATGCTAATGATCGGCTCCATAACCATGATCGCATGCCATTTAAGTTTTGCATTTCTCCTCCCAATACTTCCTTACAAATGGTTTGCACTTCTTCTAATAGTAACTTTAGGCGTTAGCTTTTCACTTGTTCCTGCAGCGCTTTGGCCATCCGTTCCTAAAATTATAAATGAAAAAATATTGGGGAGCGCTTATTGTCTTATTTTCTGGGTGCAGAATATAGGCTTATGTCTTGTTCCTGTACTCATAGGAAGTCTTCGTCAATCAACTGGCGGATACCTTGTCCCGATGATTACTTTCTCTATCTTCGGCGTATTGGCATTCATTTTCAGTCTACTTCTAAAAAAAGAAGATAAAGCTAAAGGTTATGGACTTGAACTTCCGAACATTAATAAATAGAAAGTTTCATCAACGATAAAAAGAGTGAATAAAAAAAAATGAGGATGACTTATTTCATCCTCATTTTTATAAACACATGATCCATTAGAATGGAAGATCATCTGTTTCTCCATCGATATCCTGTGGCTCAGAATAAACTGGCTGAGGTGGCTCCGGCATCGATGGCTGAACTTTTGAAGGAGATGGTGCACCAGGCTGAGGAGCCGAATATTGAGGAGTAGCGGTCGGAGCGGCCTGTGCAGATGCATCATCACCTTTACGTCCGACAAACTGCACACCATCAGCCACTATTTCTGTAACATATTTCTTTACTCCAGCCTGATCTGTATAGTTTCTTGTCCTTATCTTCCCTTCTATGAATAGTTGAGACCCTTTATGAACATATTTTTCTACAAAATCGGCCAAATTACGCCATGCGACAATATTATGCCACTCTGTATTCTCCTTATTATCCCCATTACGATCTTTATAACGCTCTGAGGTCGCAAGAGAAAATGAAGCCACTTTAGTATTCCCTTCAAGGTAACGCACACTAGGTTCTGATCCCACGTTACCGATTAACATTACTTTATTTAAAGACATATCACTGGTATTATTTAAAAACCTTTTTATTAATTACCGGATTCAAACTTCTTCACCCAACCAAGTGCAAGTTAGCACTAATTTTTCACAAAGGCCTTAAGATTCGTATTTTTTTGAAAGATGCTGAATGAAAACCACCAAACCGGCGCCCATCACCATTGCCAATATAGCTTCAATAATTTGAAGTCCGTGTCCTGCACTTTCAACAGCTTCCATATCCGACCATGGCCACACTTTCAACACTGTTCCTATTACAAATCCTACAAGTAGCAGCATAGTCTGCTTTTCATAACGAGACAGTAGCCACTTTAAAAATTTCGAAAAAGCAACTATCCCGACAGCAGCTCCTATTGCAAATGGAATCAAAACGCCCCAATTCAAATTCATCACATCGAGGGATTTCATTATAGTGTCATAGTTCCCAAATATTTGAAGTATAAAACTTCCGGAAATACCTGGTAATATCATTGTACAGATAGCCACAGCGCCACTTACGAAATAAAACCAAGCCGCTTCCGGTGTGTTTGTGGGGGTAAGAAAACAAAAGGCCAATCCTAAAGCCACACCCACGACAACCCACAAAATATCTTTTATGGTTTTTCCCTTAATTTCTACCAGCATATATATGGTAGACACGACTATTAACCCAAAGAAAAAAGCCCATGTAATGACTGGATATTCATTTAAAGCCCAAGTAACGAGTTTCGCAAGAGTTAATATACTGAAAGCCAAACCACAAAATAAAGCAAGTAAAAAGCCACCATCCACAGACTTCCACCACGCTTTAAAATCTCCTCTAAATAAGATCCTCCATGTATGTACAGATGCAAAGGAGCTTATAGCCCCAATCAGCCTTGAGTAAATACCTGTTATAAGAGCAATTGTGCCTCCAGATACTCCAGGTACAACATTGGCCGTACCCATACCAAATCCTTTTAATGCTGTCGATAAAAATTGTTTCATATTATAGATTTGATTATGTTAGAAATTTGATTGAAAATCTGTCCTTGGGAAAACCCGTCTGTGTTTGAAATCGAGAGATCATTAATATGGTCAGATGTATCATAAATCCCTATTTTAAATTTTGCTGGGGAACAAACCGATATATAATAAGCGGTGAAATTATCTAATGGCAATAGATTAATCAAGATATCCTCATCACCAATTACCTTGGGGCTCTTTTTAGATCGCCTAACGCGTCCAAACCAATTAACATTCTTTATTGTCAAAGTCTTGGCTCCACTAATAGTCACTGGTGCAGCGTCCTTTTGCGTATTTATTACAAAAATACGGCACTGTATATTCCTTTCCCTAAAAAATTTTTCCACAGAGTCAGAACACTCTTGAAGACCGGACTTCGACCCATCCAAAAGCACCAAAGAACTTCTGCACTGCGATAACGGGCATATATTATGAACAGATTTAGAGCGATGCCTTGCTAAAGCAATTTTTCTTGCTATTTGAACAAAAAGATTCATTTCCCACTTCGAGTTTCGTTTATAAGTTCATCGATTTCACGATTAGCCGCCTTCCACCTATTTACATCCATCTTAGTGCCTACAACTTCCACTACTTTTGCAGCTATTATGGAGCCAACATCCCCACATACCCTCAAAGGCATACCTAATGAATGAGCATATAAAAAGCCTGCAGCATAAGTATCCCCAGCTCCTGTGGCATCTACCGGCTCTGCAGGCCAAGAAGGAACATGGTACTCTTCGTCGCCAGACTTAACCCAAGAACCATCCTTTCCCACTTTAACGATAGCTATCTTACAATGCTTTGAGATTTCTTCCAAAGCCCTTTGTGGGTCGTCAATTTTTGTGAAAGCTTTAGCCTCAGTTTCATTAGCAAATACTATATCCACGTAATTATCAATAATATCGTGTAGAAAAGCATTATTACTTTCGACCACATTATAAGAAGCCATATCCAAGGAAATAATACATCCCGCCTCACGGGCCAATTTTACCGCTCTTCTAATAAGTGCCTGATTCTGCACTAGATATCCTTCGATATGGAAATAATCATGTCCTACAAAATATTCTGGACGCAAATCTTCTGCCACCAAATCAAGAGCTGCTCCCAAATAAACAGCAAAGGTTCTTTCTGCATTTCCGCCACTTACGAAAACTATACTTCTTCCACTTGAATGAGTGCTTTTAAATAGCAAAGATTTTACGCCATACTGCTCCTGGTCACTCTTAAAAAGCAAGCCAAGCTCGTCATCACCTATTTTTCCTATGAAAGTGGACGGCATTCCAAAAATAGAAGTGCAAGTAATGGTATTGGCAGCACTACCTCCAGCCACATACTTTACCCCCATAGGCTTGATAGCCTGCCAAATTCTATCCCCTGTTTCCATATCGACATGTTGCATGCTGCCTTTAGGCAAATGGTACTTCTTTAAAAGCGTGTCATCGGGAAGTATGGTCAATATATCCGTTAATGCATTCCCTATTCCAAGTATAGATTTCATCTCTTTACACATAGAAAGCAAAAGTACATAAAAATTATGTTAAATTTGCAGCCTTATGTCAAAGAGGGTCCTAAACATACTCAAATATGTGTTTGCAACTTGCCTGGCCATCGTGTTGATTTACCTGGCATTCCGGGGAATCGATTGGTCCGTTTTTATGGAAGGCCTGTATGAGACCAAATGGATATTTGTGGTTTTTTCTCTAGGATTTGCGATATTGGCCCTTGTAATAAGAAATGAAAGATGGCGTCTAATTCTTAAACCCATAAACCCTCAAATTAAACGAATAGCCATGTGGGACGCAAGCAACATAGGAAATCTAGTGAGCTTGGGCGTTCCGTGGATAAGTTTTTTAGTAAGGTGTGGGGCCATTTCCGATAAAAAAACTCCTTATGAGAAAGTAGTTGGCACCATCATAATGGAAAAGGCTTGGGATATGCTCATAGTGCTTTCCCTTATGGTCATAACCATCATCATAAAATCGGATGAAATCGCACAATGGTTTGTAGAAAATATAGCCAAAAGAATTGCGGGTCGTATAAGCACTAATATCATCGTCATAGGCATTATACTGCTCGTTGCCGTAACGGCCTTTATAGTAGTAACTTATATTTTCAAAAACAGGCATCCAGCATTTAAAAAGATGGCTGAATGGATAGACGGCACACTTGAAGGTTTCAAATCCTTAGGAAAAGTTAAGTACAAGACGCCATTCATTCTTTATACCATCATTGTATGGCTCTCCTACGCAATGATGTGTTATAGTATATTCAAAGCCATTCCCTCACTTGAGCATTTGGATATTACAGATGCCCTTTTTATTTCTACCGTAGGTAATCTTTCTTCCCTGTTGCCTGCACCGGGTGGATTTGGCGCATATCACTATTTCGTGGCTCTAGCCCTTTCTCATCTCTATGGGACCTCTTGGGAGATAGGCATTTTATTCGCTACTCTTACACACGAAACACGCTCCCTAATGCTTGCAGTATTGGGAGCAATTTCCTTGATAAGATCTCAAAAAAGAATTAAACTTTAAGATACTCTTTAATGGCAGCAGCGGCTTTTCGCCCTGCACCCATAGCCAAAATTACTGTTGCAGCGCCCGTTACCGCATCGCCCCCAGCGAATACACCTTCTCTTGTGGTAACGCCATCATCCGATGCCTTAATGCAAGCACGGCGCGTCGCTTCAAGGCCCACTGTAGTATTAACTATTAAAGGATTAGGCGAAGTTCCAAGCGCCATTATAACTGTCTGGACAGGGATTTCAAACTCAGAGCCTGGTATAGGAATAGGACTCCTTCGTCCACTCTCATCTGCCTCGCCCAATTCCATTCTCACACATCTTAACGCACGCACTTCCCCATTATCATTGCCTAAAACTTCTACGGGATTAGTAAGCAATTCAAACAAGACGCCCTCTGCCTTGGCATGCTGCACCTCCTCTCGACGAGCGGGAAGTTCCTTTTCTGTACGACGATAAATTATATGGACATTTGCCCCCAGTCTCAATGCCGTACGTGCAGCATCCATCGCAACATTTCCTCCACCCACAACGCATACTTCTTTCCCGATATGGATCGGTGTCATATAATCAGTCCGATATGCCTTCATAAGATTATTTCGAGTAAGGAATTCATTGGCCGAAAAAACACCATTGAGATTCTCACCCGGAATGCCCATAAATTTAGGAAGGCCAGCTCCGGTCCCTACAAATACAGCTTTATATCCTTCCTTTTCGAATAAATCATCTATAGTAACTGTCCTTCCTACAATGACATTAGTTTCAAATTCCACTCCTAACTTTTTCAGTGTTTCAATCTCCCTTTTTAACACTTTTTCCTTAGGAAGCCTAAATTCAGGAATACCATATTCGAGCACACCTCCCAGCCGATGAAGAGCCTCGAACACTTTCACTTTCAGGCCATATTTTGCCAAGTCGAACGCACACGCAAGCCCGGCAGGACCTGACCCTATTACCGCCACCTTCGGAGCATTAGGAATGTACTCTATCTTTATTGTAGGAGCACAATCATTTTCAGCACAATAATCAGCAGTAAATCGCTCCAAGCCACCTATAGCCACACTTTCCCCCTTTATTCCAAGTACGCAACTACCTTCACACTGACTCTCTTGTGGGCAAACTCTTCCGCACACTGCCGGCAAAGATGAATCATGTCCAATTATTTCAGCCGCCTCTGTAATATGCCCTTCTTTAATCTGTGCTATAAATCCCGGAATGTCAATACCTACCGGACAAGCAGATACACACCTAGGATTTTTACAATGCAAGCAACGAGACGACTCCTCCATAGCCTCATTCAAATTAAATCCCAAACATACCTCGTCAAAATTATGTGCTCGCTCCTGAGGATCCTGCTCTCTCAATTTTGTTCTGTGTGTTAACATAATGACTCCATTGCGGCCAATTCTTCCGCTTTATATTGTTTCTGACGTCGCATCGCCTCATCGAAATCCACCAAATAGCCATCAAATTCAGGCCCATCAACACATGCAAACTTAGTAACTCCCCCCACACTTACTCGGCACGCACCGCACATACCTGTACCATCCACCATCAAAGTATTCAGACTAACCGTTACAGGTATATTCAACTTTTTGCATGTAAGTGTACTAAATTTCATCATTATCATAGGGCCAATGGCAACAGCTCTGTCAAAATGCGCCCCTTCCGAAACCAATTTTTCCAGCATAGCAGTACCGACTCCGTGAAACCCGACAGAGCCATCATCCGTACAAATATGCAGACGATCGCATACCTGTGCCATCTTATCGGTGTATATAAGGAGATCTTTATTTCGTGCACCTATAATCACCTCTACATGAGCTCCGTGTTCGTACAGCCATTTCGCTTGAGGATAAACCGGGGCCGTACCCACTCCTCCCGCAATGAATACGTAACTTAGCTTTTTAAGTTCCGTTGGGTCTATATTCATAAATTCGGATTCCTTCCCCAAAGGTCCAACCATATCTGCAAATGACTCTCCCACTAATCGAGATACAATCTTTTTTGTAGAAGCGCCCACCACTTGCGTTACTATACTTACCGTGCCTTTCTCTTTATCAAAATCACTTATTGTAAGTGGAATACGCTCGCCTTTTTCATCATTTATCACCATAAGAAATTGACCCGGCTTTGCAGCATGGGCAATCCTAGGGGCTGACACTTTCATGTGACAAACATTAGGTGTCAGCATTTCTTTTTCTAAAATAGTATACATACTGGGAGCAAAGTTACTTATAAATTCAAAAAAAACATTTATATTTGCACTCCTATTTTTACGGATGGTTCCGTAGCTCAGTTGGATAGAGCAACAGCCTTCTAAGCTGTGGGTCGCGCGTTCGAATCGCGCCGGAATCACAAAAAGAGGTGGCCATCGGTCTTTTGACTTTCGGTCACCTCTTTTTATATTAAAACCTTAGTAACATTCAAAAAATAACCTGCATCATCTTAGTAAATCTTTTTGGTCTATATTCCTTTTCTCATCAGTTATGTGCCACCGGCACACTCCCTTTTCGAAAAGAAATCTATCCTCGAAAATCTAGTGCTAATCTGACGCAACTTATTTTTTTCACGTTACTTGATTACTCTAAAATAGCAGCAATACCAGGAAGGGTCTTACCCTCAAGAGCCTCAAGCATAGCTCCACCACCAGTACTTACATAACTTACCTTATCGGCAAATCCCATCTTGGTCACAGCAGCGACAGAATCTCCACCGCCTACGAGTGTATATGCGCCCTTTTCTGTAGCTTCAGCAAGATCTTTTGCAATCTGAAGAGTTCCCTGAGCGAATTTCTCAATTTCAAATACACCTACAGGGCCATTCCACAGAACCGTCTTAGAGTCAAGAATAACTTTTCTCCAACGCTCAAGCGATTTAGGACCAGCATCTACGCCCTCCCAACCATCAGGAATCTCGTGTGAAGGAACAAGCTGAGTATTTGCATCCTGAGAGAAAGCATCGGCAACAAGGGTCTGTACAGAAAGATAGATATTTACTCCCTTCTCCTTGGCTTTGTTCATTATAGCAGTAGCCTCTGGAATAAGATCGTCTTCGTGAAGAGAGTTTCCGATCTTTCCGCCTTCTGCTTTAATGAAAGTATATCCCATACCTCCACCGATAATAAGATTATCTACCTTATCTAGCAAATTCTCAAGTACCGCCAGTTTAGAACTTACTTTTGAACCGCCGATAATAGCAGTGAATGGACGCTTGGCATTCTTTAAAACATTATCTATAGCCTTTATCTCTCCTTCCATAAGATAACCAAACATCTTATCATTAGGGAAGTACTTGGCAATAAGAGCGGTAGAAGCGTGTGCACGATGAGCCGTTCCGAATGCATCATTAATGTAGCAGTCAGCATAAGATGCAAGGGTCTTAACGAATTTTTCCTGAGAGGCTTTCAAAGCAGCTTTAGCAGCTTTTTTCTCTTCATCCGTAGCATCCTCTGCGAGTCCTCGAGGTTTACCCTCTTCTTCTGGATAGAAGCGGAGATTTTCGAGCAAAAGCACATCTCCTGGTTTCAATGCAGCCACCTGTGCTTGAGCCTTTTGACAATCATCGGCAAACTGAACTGGAACGCCCAGCAATTCACTCAAACGCGGAAGAACATATTTAAGGGATAGTTTCGGATCTACCTTCTTAGGTCTTCCCAGGTGAGACATAATGATAAGAGAACCTCCTCCTGCAAGAACCTTCTTTAAAGTAGGGATTGCAGCACGGATACGTGTATCGTCCGTAATCTCGAAGTTTTCGTTAAGTGGAACATTGAAGTCCACACGAACAATGGCTTTTTTGCCCTTGAAATCGTAAGAATCGATAAATTGTTGCATAACTATTGTTTTTTCAATTTGTTTCGCGTCGCAAAAATACAAAAAAAGCACCTTATTTCAAACAATGGATAATCATCCGCTCGATTGCCCTTGTCGAATTATAATAATCACATGACTAATTACCGCTCAAAACTAAAAGTATTCCCTATGCGCTCGAAAATGATGTCAAATATCTTTTGAAGGTTTCTAGGAATCAAATCGATATTTAGAAAGCTATCTGCATAAGTCATGGTGACAGTTATATTATAAGGTCATTTAGAGATGTTACTGATGGATGTTCTTTATCATAATTCTTATCATTGTAATGTTAATCGCGGAGCCATATCTTTTTCTTTTGGCAAGCAAAATAGTTCTTTGATATGATGTGTGTAATGAATAAGATATTATTTGTTGATGGTTGTACATGGTGCTTACAAATAACATTATAGCATTTGGCTTTTGGAAGTTTTTGCTCAAAATAGATTAGGTATATGGTTAATTATGCCAAGATGTGCATTTTACTATGTGTAATACATCATTAAATAAATAAAAAGTATTACTTTTGCATATTATATGATAGGTTGATTATTGCAAAGTCATCACAACATAGTTGCTTTGCATCTTAAATTGATGTAGTAATGGCAAAGAATACAATGGGAACCAAGCTTCCCCGAAAATTGGAGCAAAAGATGCAGATTGTAGGTGAGCAGATTAAGTTAGCTCGATTGCGTCGGAATCTAAGTGTGGCTCAGGTGGCTGAACGCGCCACCTGTTCACCGCTTACTGTGTCCAGAATAGAAAAAGGGATTCCTACTGTTGCAATAGGGATCTATCTACGTGTTTTGTATGCATTGCAACTTGACGATGATATTTTATTGCTTGCCAAAGAAGATAAACTGGGAAAAGCTTTGCAGGATTTGAGTTTAAAAACAAGAGAACGTGCATCCAAGAAAGAATAATCTATGAAAAAGTTGTATGTATATGCCGATTTCGATTGGTTCAAAGAAGTGGAACTCATAGGCGAATTGAGCTATGAGTCTCTTCGTGGGGCGGACAGCTATAGTTTTACGTTCAATAATGAATGGTTAAGGCAGCACAGCGATCTGTTTTTGAGCGACGACCTGAATAATTACCCGGGGCAACAATATACACAACCGGACAAGGATATATTCGAATGTTTTTCCGATGCTTTGCCGGATCGTTGGGGACGTACTTTGTTGCTACGTCGTGAGCAAATTGCAGCGGTGGAAGAAAAACGACCAATACGAAGATTGTCTTCATTCGATTTCCTAACTGGTATCGATGATTTCTCCCGAATGGGTGCTTTCCGTTTTAAGGAAGATCCCGATGGTGAATTTATCAATGTGAGTGAATCGTTGAAAATTCCACCTCTTACAGCTATTCGGGAGTTGATTTCAGCCAGTTCTGAGATTGAGAAAAGCGAAGAAAACAATATACTCCCCGATAAAAAATGGATTGCACAACTTGTGCAACCTGGGACATCATTAGGAGGTGCACGTCCTAAAGCCAATGTTGTAGATACGGATAAAACTCTTTACATGGCTAAGTTTCCATCGAGCAAGGATGACTATGATGTAGGACTTTGGGAACATTTAAGCCACTTGCTTGCTACAAAAGCAGGAGTAAATGTAGCAAAAACCAAAGTGCTGGCAACTGGAGAAAAATATCATACATTGCTGTCTCAACGTTTCGATAGAACAAGCGATAGCAAACGTATTCATTTTGCATCTGCTATGACCTTGTTGGGATTAAGTGATGGAGATAATGCAACGACTCAGCATGGTTATCTGGATATAGTCGACTTTATTATTCAAAGCTGTACCGATGTAGAGCGAAACCTGCAGGAACTATACCGTCGTGTGGCTTTCAATATTTGTATCGGCAATACCGATGACCATTTCCGCAATCATGGTTTTCTGTTGACTGCTAAAGGATGGACATTGTCACCGGCATACGATATGAATCCAACGCTGAATGAATATCAAAGTCTGCTCATCTCATCAACTTCCAACAAGGCGGATTTAAGTATCTTGCTTGATGCCTGCGAGGATTATATACTTAATCGAAACACTGCGGAGAAAATAATTTCAGAGGTGATTGAAGCGATAAAAGGGTGGCGCGAATTAGCAACACGATTAGGAATTTCCAAGAGGGAAATGGATATGTTTTCAGGAGTGTTTGATAAACAATAGATAGTATTCTAAGAATCAAATCGATATTTAATAGTCTCCGAGACTTGAAAGCCATCTGCATAAGTCATGGTGACAGTTATATTGTAATCTTGCGATAGGTCAAGTGGTAAATACTTGAAACTAATTGAAGTCCCACATTCAGCACACATGAACAAACCATCTACTGTACCTTCTTCGTCTAGTGAGACTTTATATCTTCGATAGTCATAACCCGAGTTATATGTTTTATACCCGTCAGTAATGAATTTTTTATATGAAATATATTCAAATATTATAAGGTCATTTAGAGATGTAAATGCTGGATGTTCTTTATCATAATCCTTATCACATGTAATGTTAATAGTGGTAATCTCAGGATAGGTCGAAAGTGGATCTCCGTGTCCGATATTTCTTTTTTGGTTATATGTCATATCGTTATTCTCCTCACAAATCCTATCATAAAATTCTTTATCAGTGTATTCCGATATGAAATTTTCTTCAGTAGCAATAAAATCAATCCAGATTTTATGGTTATCATCTTTTTCTAATTTGATCGGAGCATGATATAGGTAACCATATATAAACGAACGATAAAAATAATATATACGATCGCACGAAGAAAATGTGATTATCATTAAAAACCACACTATTAATTTTAACATACTATCTCGGCGCATCATATATTATTATTTTTAAATAGTTATTATAAATAGTATTATCCCTTTTGCCACTAGGATTATCCAATTCCCCAAATTAAGAAGCTGTTTTGAAATGGTTCCCAAATTATATTATGAGGATTTTTCGAGGCAGTTTCGACTTTGGAAGAAGGAGTGTACTGGAGGTACTCGACTGATGACAAAGATGAAAATGGCCGGAAAGGACCATAAGAGAAGAGACGAATCATTTCAAAACAGCTTCTAAATACTCCTGAAGTATAATAGCCATTACAACGACCTCTCCATCCAAAATTACAATGAACCATCATCTCCGGGTCCTTAGACATCCTCGTCGTTTATTTATAAACTCCATTCTTATATGGTAACATTTTTATAAGCCGCGTTTTGACCCGGGTTTTTGAGGTCTGACGATTGCCGCTGGTTTTTTACGCCTGCAGGACCATATCCATATCGCCACTCCCGCAATTATAAACGGAACGCTTAACACGTGACCCATATTGATAACCACATCCCCTATGGTAAATAATGTAACAGAAGGCTCTTTAGTAAATTCAAGTAATGCCCTACACCCAAAACAGAAAGTAAGGAAAATCCCGAAAAATTCACCACGATACATCTTGTCTAACTTCTTTTTATATAGGTACATCAAAACCACCCCGAGTATAACATAACAAAGAGCCTCATAAAGCATAGTAGGATGTTTAGGAAGAGGATCTCCTGTGCGCTCGAAGATTACACCCCAAGGCAAAGTGGTATGATATCCGTATATCTCCGAATTAAAGAAATTACCAAGACGAATGCACGCTCCTGCAAAACAGACAACTATTACCAACCTGTCTGCGAGCCATAAAAAATCGAAGCCTTCTTTCTTGCCATATTTATTGGCATACCACAAAAGCCCGAGCATTATTCCAATAGCTCCGCCGTGGCTTGCCAACCCTCCCTTCCAAGGCTGGAACACCTCTAAAAACCCTTGCCAACTACCGAAATAATACTGTGGATCATAAAAAATGCAATGCCCCAATCGGGCGCCGATTACCACACATATCAGCATAGCATAGAGGAGCGGATCGAGCAAATTTTCATTGATTCCTTCTCTTCGATAGAACCACCGAAAAATATAATACCCGAATATAAAACCCGAGACAAAAAGCAACGAATACCATCTAATACTCAACGGACCTATGTGAAATAACACAGGATCCACATTCCAATGTATAAATAGAAAATCTAACATAACCACAAATATATAAATAAACTATCTACCACCAAGCCATATTTTGTCCATACTACTGCACTACTCTTTGACTATCAAAATAGAAAGTTCGTATAACAAATAAATCGGAAGGAACACTACCGCCAATGTAAAAGGATCCCCGGTAGGAGTAATTACAGCTGCCACTATCAACAGTATAACGACAGCGTGCTTCCTATACTTTTTCAAAGTATCCTTATGCAAGATCCCGAGCGAAGACAATAGCCACGCCAGCACAGGAATTTCGAAAACAAGGCCCATTATAAAGACGATAGACAGGAACGTGGACATATACGAATCTAGTGAAATCTGCGTCGCAATGTCTTGTCCAAGTTGATATCCAGCAAGAAAACGGAAAGTCAGTGGGAAAACTAAAATATAGCCCACGACACATCCCATATAGAATAAAAACGCCACTCCCAAAAAGGCAACCCTTACACCTTTTTTCTCGTTATCATATAGCGCCGGGGAAACGAAACGCCAAATCTCATATAGCAAATAAGGAAAAATAAACAGAAGAGCCAGCCAAAACGACACTTTCATATGCGTAAAGAAAGGCGTCGTGACATTTATATTAATTATATCAATATTAAAGTCAGAGGGAAAAATCCCACTTAGCCATCTATATACGAAAAAATCGGACTTCGATGCAGACATTATAACAGAATCAAAGATGTGTGGCATAAATGCAAAGGCGATGATAAAGACCACCACCAATACTATCAACACCCTAAAGAAAGACCATCTAAGAACTTCTAAATGATCCCAAAAAGACATCTCGGAATTTTCTGACATCTTCCCTTTATTTGTTATCCCCTGAAACCTCTTTATCTATGTCTTTTATCTCTTTTTCGACATCTGACATTCCATCTTTGAAACTCCGCACACCCTTTCCTAAGCCCTTCATAAGCTCAGGTATCTTTTTTCCGCCGAACAAAAGCAGAACGATTAAAGCGATAATCAGAATTTCCCCAGTTCCCAAATTTCCTATCAAAAGAATATTATTCATATACATAAAATATTAAGAATCTAACTTCAATACTGCCATAAATGCGGACTGAGGTACCTGTACCGAACCCACTTGGCGCATACGCTTTTTCCCCTCTTTCTGCTTTTCCAGCAACTTTCTCTTTCTAGAGACATCCCCACCATAGCACTTAGCCGTCACATCTTTTCTTACCTGCTTAACCGTCTCTCTTGCAATGATTTTCGAGCCAATGGCTGCTTGTATAGGGATATCGAATTGATGCCGCGGAATGAGTTCCTTTAATTTAACGCAAATCTTACGCCCGAAGTCATAAGCATTATCTTCATGAATTAGAGTTGAAAGCGCATCGGCAGGTTCTCCGTTTAATAATATATCCAAGCGAACCAATTTGGCCGGTCTAAAGTCGGTTACATGATAATCAAAAGAGGCGTAACCCTTTGATATGGTCTTTAATTTGTCATAGAAATCGAAAACTATCTCTGCAAGTGGCATATCGTAGTTAAGCTCTACCCTATCGGCCGTTATATAATGCTGACTGACAAGTGTCCCTCGCCTGTCTATACATAGTTTCATAATTGGCCCGAAAAATTCTGTCTTTGAAATAATTTGGGCCCGAATATAAGGCTCTTCTATGTGGTCGATCAACGTAGGAGCAGGTAGACCCGAAGGATTATGAACATCAATCACCTCGCCCTGCGTAGTATAAACTTTGTACGACACATTAGGAACTGTCGTGATTACATCCATATCAAATTCTCGGAAAAGTCTTTCTTGCACTATCTCCAGATGTAGAAGTCCTAAAAACCCACATCTAAAGCCGGAGCCAAGGGCGAGAGAACTTTCCGGTTCATAAACGAATGAGGCATCGTTAAGCTTGAATTTTTCTAGGACAGTACGTAATTCTTCGAATTTGTCCGCTTGAACCGGATACATACCGGCGAACACCATCGGTTTAACCTCTTCAAAACCAGCAATAGCTTGAGTACAAGGGTTATCCACGTGTGTTATGGTATCTCCCACCTTCACTTCCGTGGCACTCTTTATGCCTGTTATGACATAACCCACATCGCCACACGAGACTTCCTGTGTAGGAACAAGTTTCATTCTCAACAGACCCACTTCCTCCACATCATATTCCTTACCAGTTGCAAAGAATTTTACTTTATCCCCTTTAGCTATACTTCCATTCTTGACCTTAAAATATGCGATAACGCCCCTAAATGGATTAAAGACAGAGTCAAATATCAGGGCTTGAAGCGGGGCATTCGGATCCCCGGTAGGGGCAGGTATTTTTTCAACTATAGCATCAAGCAAAGGCGCGACACCCTCTCCGGTACGCGCTGAAACTTTATACACATCTTCTGGAGAACAACCGATCAAATCACATATTTCATCCGTCACCACATCCACTTGAGCAGACTCCATATCGATTTTATTCAACACAGGAATAATCTCTAATCCATGATCTATAGCCATATACAGATTAGAAATCGTCTGTGCCTGCACCCCTTGTGAAGCATCCACAACTAAAAGAGCTCCTTCACAAGATGCTATACTTCTAGACACCTCATACGAAAAGTCAACGTGACCCGGAGTATCTATAAGATTTAATTTATACATCTGGCCCTTATAATTATAAGCCATCTGAATGGCGTGACTCTTAATAGTTATGCCTTTTTCCTTTTCCAGGTCCATATCATCCAGAACCTGATTATCCATATCTCTTGCAGAAAGCGTGTCTGTAAGTTCCAAGAGCCTATCGGCCAAGGTGCTTTTTCCATGGTCGATATGTGCTATAATACAAAAATTGCGGATATTCTTCATTAAGAGCAAAGATACTAAAAAATTTGCTATGGAACGGGATCATATCCACTTCCGCCAAAAGGATGACACCTTAGAATACGCCTTACACTAAGATATAAGCCTTTAATGGGTCCATAACGACGGAACGCCTCCAGCGCATACTGCGAACAGGTAGGGGTAAAACGACAAGACGGGGGCGTCAAAGGAGAAATGCACTTCTGATAAAAGCGTATCAAAAAGATAAATGGTGCATTAAAAATTCGTTTCCAGACTTTCATCTTGCGGCTATTTTTGTAAGGATATATACTATGTCTTCCTCCACATTCGTGTAAGGCATCACGCAAGGAGAAGAATATATAAACATAATGTCATAAATTCCATCTCCCAAAAGGGACTTATTTTTTCTATATACCTCCCTTATCCTACGCTTTATAAGATTACGCCTAACGGCCCGTTTGAAATATCGCTTAGGCACACTCACTAAAATACGAGTCTTTTCTGCGCCCGATGGTAAGTAGCAATACTTTAAATGCGATGCAGCTCCCCACCTTCCCTTATCCATAAGATTAGAGATGGCCATTTTACCACACAGCCTTTCAGCCTTAGTGAATGTGTTGGAGCCGACATTTTCAAGCATTATTAATTTCCTTAAGAAAAAGTTCCAGAGCCTTTGCAACTGATGGTGCTTGAGGGGTAGGAGCTTGTAAAGCAATGCTTAAGCCCGCATCTTCTATAGACTTGACAACCGATCTACCATAAGATATAATCTTTATGTCGCCCTGTTTAAAATCAGGATAACTATTAAAAAGTGACTCTACATCTGAGCGATTATATAAAACAAGCACATCATACGAAGACAAATCTATACTTGTAAGGTCCTGATAAACAGGCTTTACTAATTCCGCTACCGTATAATCTATATTAGCACTATCGAAAAGCGATGTAATCCCTGAAGCATTTGAAGAATCCAATGTGGCGATAAGGAATTTCTCCCCCTGGTGCTTGTTTCCTATAAGTTTTACTATAGATTCCGGTGTACCATCGCCTGAAAATATCTTGCGTTTACGAAAAACTATATGTTTCTGCAAATAATTAGCTACCAGTTCGGTAGAGCAAAAATATTTCATGGTTTCCGGGACTTTGAATCGCGCATCTTCGCAAAGAGTAAAATACGCATCGATAGCCACACGGGAAGAAAAGACAACGGCCGTGTATTCACTAAGATTAATCCGCTGTGAACGGAATTCTCTTGAGCTTAAAGGTTCTATCTTAAAAAAAGGAAAGAATTCGATTTCCACTCCGAAATTTGCCTTCAAACCATCATAAGCCGATGTGTTTGCCGGAACATTCTGCGATATAAGTATCTTCTTTATAGCCATTTTCTAACTCACAAACAAAATTACACATACCAACCCTGCCATAGGGACAATTTCGAGGGCGCAAAGATACAAAAAAGACAGGAAAGCACCACATTGAGAAGATAAAATTTCCCTTTGACGGATAAAACTTAACAAAATACAAAATCCTGCCTCCACCCCTAAAATCCATCTTTTTATCTCTATTGGAATGTTTATAATTAAAAAAAAGCCCACGGAAAAAAGCCACAGAATAGTCAGTAAAATAAAAAACAGCGTGGCCGCATTCCTACACGAACGCCATTGTTCACTACCCACTTTTCTATGTGGCACAAGAACATAGATAAGTCTTTTAATAACATAATATGCCGCTATTCCACCTAATATCTTTAAATAGGAAACTCCCCACAAGCCGGACCACTGCAATATCATAACACTAACTGGTAAAATGCACAAAGCTATGTGGTCCCTAAGCTTAGATTGATGAATATTATGTTCCAACGCTACCAACGGTTTCCAGCGCTGTATACATGGGCCCATGGAAACGCAGATATTAAGGATGTCCTTTAAAATAAAAAGGAGCACAAAAGACTCCACTATAACAAGAGCTATGTTTAGAGGGCTATCTATCCAATTACCCACTACTATATGGGTATCAAAAGATTGAGCTTCTCTACCCATACGAAGAATCCCATTAGGAAAAAAACGAAGCATATTCAGTTACCTCGCTTAGCCTTATAACCCATATCATTAAGTAGAGATACTACCTTGTCTCGAAGATCTCCCTGTAGCGTTATTTCTCCGCCTTTTGAAGTTCCTCCCACTCCACACTTTACTTTTAACAACTTTCCTAAGGAAGACAAGTCCTCTTCACTTCCTACAAATCCCTTTACTAAAGTAACTTGTTTTCCGGCACGCGCCCTTCGGTCTATTGATACGATCAAGCGCTGTTTTTCTGGATCTAGCGTGGTAGCCTCTGTAGCATAATCTTCCTCATATTTATAATCCGGATTCGTTGAGTACACCACACCTAGTCGTTTTTTCCAATCATTTTCCGCCATAGTGCACAAAGATACTAAATTTAGAAATCTCTTCGTATATTTGTAGATTATGAATACTAGACAATTCAGCATTTGGAACAAGTTATCCGCGACCCTTGTTTTCGTAATATCTGCGGTAACTTACCTACTTACGATAGAACCCACTGCGTCTTTTTGGGATTGTGGGGAATTTATCGCGTCTTCATACAAATTAGAAGTAGGACACCCACCGGGAAATCCGGTTTTCCAGTTATTTGCTAAATTTTTCACCCTATTTGCTGATGCGCAGCACGCCGCGGCTATGGTAAATGTTTCCAGTGCCATCTGCTCTGCTCTTACCATACTGCTGCTGTATCTCACATTGGTCTGGTTCATAAAGCGAATAATACGCCCACAATCAGATGGAACATACAGCACCATCGCTGCCTTGGGGATAATGGCAAGTGCTATGGTGGGATCTTTATGCTACTGTTTCTCGGATACATTCTGGTTCTCTGCAGTAGAAGGTGAAGTATATGCGATGTCAAGCCTATTCACCGCTTTAGTTTTCTGGCTTATGACATTGTGGTACGATAAGGCAGATGAGCCACATTCTCTAAAGTGGATAGTGTTGATCGCCTTCCTGATGGGATTAAGTATAGGTGTTCACCTGCTTAACCTTCTTGCTATTCCTGCACTAGTCTTTATGTACTTTTATAGATATAAAGACCAATACGACACTAAAGATTATCTAAAGATTTTCCTTATAGGAGTAGGAATATTGGCCCTTATTCTATTTATCATCATCCCTTGGTTACCTAAATTAGCAGCTTATTTCGATCTGTTCTTTGTAAATATTTTAGGGTTACCGTATAATAGCGGAGCTGCATTCTTTATGATAGCCTTGCTAGGATTATGCTTTTGGGGAATATTTATCACCCTTAAAAAAGGTAAAGTTTTTCTCAATACCGTTCTACTTAGCTTTACCGTAATCACTATTGGTTTCTCGATTTTCACTATAGACATTATTCGTTCTTGCGCCAAGACTCCGACTAACGAATATCAGCCAGATAATGCCTTCACGCTCGTTAGATACCTTTCTAGAGAACAGTATGGCAAAACTCCCCTTATCTATGGACAATACTACGGAGCAGATTATGATATTAAGACATCAAAATATTGGGCACCGGTAGATGGAAAATATAAAAAAGTCGATGGTCCGATTGATGCAGACTACCTGCCAAGTGGAAAAATGCTCTTCCCTCGTATGTGGACTGATTCGCCCGATGGTAGCTATAGTAAGTTTTACCAATACTACACAAATGGGAAAACAGGAAAACCTACGATGGGTCAAAACCTTAAATATTTCTTTGATTATCAATGTAATTGGATGTATTGGAGATATTTTATGTGGAATTTTGTCGGAAGACAAAACGACATTCATTCTCCCGTTCCAGGAAATTTATTTCACGGCAACTGGGAAAGTGGCGTAAAATTCATCGACAACGCCAGACTTGGTGATCAAAGTGATGCCCCTGAGATATTATCACACAATAAAGGCAAGAATCACTACTTTTTTCTGCCTTTGCTACTGGGTATAATAGGGCTCTGTTTTCATTTCAAAAAAGATAGACGCGGGTGTTTTCTCAATTTCCTGATGTTCTTTATGACTGGTATAGCTATAGTTATTTATCTAAATCAGCCACCTTATCAAGTGAGAGAAAGAGACTATGCTTACGCAGGCTCATTCTACTTTTTCAGCGTCTGGATAGGATTAGGCGTTGCGGCACTATTCAACGCTCTAAATTCTAAGAAGAAACTACAGTGGGCAGGATTGGCCGTAAGTATTCTATGCCTTGGAGTTCCGACACTTATGGCGCAACAGAACTGGGATGACCACGACAGATCTAACAGATACACAGCCGTAGAAATAGCGCGCAACTACCTAAATTCTGTAGGTAAGAATGGCATATTGATAACTCATGGAGACAACGATACATTCCCGCTATGGTATGCTCAGGAAGTGGAAAATATCCGCACTGATGTGCGCATCGTAAACACCTCGCTACTAGGAACCGATTGGCATATAGACCAGATGAAATATGCTGTCAACGAGTCTGCTCCACTGCCTTTATCTGTTCCTTACAAGCAATACCTCTATGGAACAAACGAATACATCCCTATAGTGGATAGCCGAGATGAAGCCATGAACATACACGATGTTATGCAAGTATTCAGGCATCCTAAGGCCAAGGTGAGCATGTCTAGTGGTAAAAAGGTGGATTATATTCCTTCGAGGAAAATAGTAATTCCCGTAAATAAAGCCAACGTGCTAAAAAGTGGTATTGTAGATGAGAAATATGCAGATAAGATTCAGGACAGCATTATCTTAACTATTCCAAAAGGAAAGGATTATCTAACAAAACCAGAGTTATTTCTTTTAGACTTCCTAGATGGTTATGACTGGTCTAGACCACTCAATATGCTTAATATGGGCGGAGAAATAAATATTGGTCAAAAGGATTATCTGACTTATAATGGATACTCCTTTGAATTTATCCCATTCAAAAACAAGCCAAGTACATTGAAACCTGGGTGGGTTGATAGCGACGACCTCTATTATAAAATGACTTCCGTATATAAATTCGACGCGGTTTCGAGAGATGACTATTTTATCGACTACCAGAATTACTATACGCACTTGGGAGTCATGAGTATAAGGCAATTATTCGTAACCTGCGCTAAAGTGTTCCTAGAAAAAAAGCAAAACGAGCGAGCTCTTGAAATGTTGAATAAGATGGCACAAGTAATGACTGTATACCCACTTGACGCTATTCCTATAGGATTTCAAAATAACAACTATATGGTAGTGGAGGCTATTAACCTCTATTTCGAATTAGGAGAGCACGATAAGGCCATCGCACTTGCCGATAAATTATCAGCAAAATTAGTACATGGTGCCAATTTCTATCTTAAATTCGGAAGTCTTGCTCAATCAGAATGTGAGGATTATGCGCAGTACATATTCCTTTTAGCGGATAGGCTTAACCAGCATGGGGAAAAAGAAATGTCTTCAAGTCTTGAGAATAAACTTAAAGAACTGATAGACATCCATTCTTAATCGAAAAGGGGCTTGATAAGCCCCTTTTTTATCCTAACGACTAAGTCGTACCACGATGGAAAGCGGAAGATTTTTACCGAAGCTGTCACGCAAGGCAAGCTCCCCGCTTTCTATTTTATAATTGACCCCTAATTTAAAAGCCTGTTTTACAATAGTTTCACCTAGAAGAGCACTATATCCGTTGGAATAAAGGTTCAACACCATAAAACTATTTATAGGAGAGAGAATCTTGTCCACCTCGCATAGCATATCAAAGAGGCAGTCATCTAGTTTCCATCTTTCCCCATCCGGGCCATGCCCATACGCTGGTGGGTCCAAAATTATTCCATCGTATAGGTGGCCTCTCTTAGCCTCTCTTCTAACGAATTTCATGGCATCCTCCACTACCCAGTGAATCCCATTCATTTTACTACGCTCCATATTGGCCCGAGCCCAAGTAACGACCTGTCGTACAGAGTCGAGGTGGGTCACATCCGCCCCCGCTGCACGCGCCGCCAAACTAGCCGCACCGGTATATGCAAATAAATTCAGCACCTTCATACCTGTGTGACAATGAGAATAAATATATTCCCAATTCGGAGCTTGCTCTGGAAAAACACCCACATGTTTGAATGATGTGAGGCCTAGTCGTAGGCTAAAATTCAAGCCCTTTTGCTGACCCGGGTATCTTATGAACCATTGATCATCCATCTGTTTGGTCCGTTTCCACGTCCCACTATCCTCTTTCCCGGCTTTTCCAAATCCTGCTCCTGGGACAAATCGTGTATATGCCAATCGATCCCATTCTCCTTCCGCTAAACTTTTATTCCACAAAGCCTTAGGTTCAGGACGGGCCATAACCACCCGCCCGAAACGTTCCAGCTTTTCTCCATTCCCACTATCAAGTAGCTCATAATCGGCCCACTGGCTCGAAGGGTACTCTACCATTACTTTCTACTTATTACCTTATTCACCTTTTCAACTATAGCATCAGCATTCAAGCCATAAGCGGCCATAAGCTGGGATGGGGTTCCTGATTGGCCGAAACGATCCCCTCCATTCACAAATTCCACAGGACTTGGCAGTCTACGGGCCAATACTCCTGATACGGCCTCGCCTAAGCCTCCTGCCATATTGTGCTCTTCGGCAACTACCACGCATCCCGTTTTTTTTACGCTCTCGACTATAGCGTCCTCCTCTAATGGCTTAATGGTGGCAACATTTACAACCTCTGCTCTTATTCCTTGCTCTTCAAGTCTTTCTGCTGCCTGAAGCGCTTCCCACACCATATAGCCACATGCAAGAATGGTTACATCATGTCCCTCGTTTAAAACATACACCTTTCCTATTTCAAAATTCTCGTTTTCTGGAGTGAAATTAGGAATAGATGGACGTCCGAAACGCAAATATACTGGTCCATCATAAAGAGCTGCCGCAATAGTGGCATTCTTTGTCTGATTATAATCGCATGGGACTACTACTGCCATACCAGGAAGAGCTCTCATTAGCGCTATATCTTCCATAGTTTGATGCGTTGCGCCATCTTCTCCGAGTGTTATACCAGCATGAGATGAAGCAATTTTTACATTTGTATGTCCATAAGCCACCTCTTGACGCAACTGGTCATACACTCGTCCTGTTACGAACTCTGCAAATGATCCTATAAAAGGCACCTTTCCAGTAACAGCCAAACCTGCAGCAACTCCTACCATATTAGCCTCTGCTATACCACACTGAACAAAACGCTCCGGAAAAGCCGACGCAAAGGCATCCATCTTGACAGAGCCTGTTAAATCTGCCGTCAGAGCCATAACTTTCGAATTGATTTTTCCGGCTTCCAATAGACCTATGCCAAAGCCACTCCTGGTATCTTTATTCCCTGAATTTATATATTTTTTCATACTAAAAATCTCCTAAGGTTTCTTCTAATTGAGAAAGTGCCAATTCACACTCCTGAGCATTAGGAGCTTTTCCATGCCACTTATGATTATTAGCCATAAAGTCAACACCATGTCCCATCTCCGTATGGAACAGAATCATCTTAGGCTTTCCGTTGTGATTGTGTGTAAATTCAAAAGCCTTTAACACGCTTTCCATATCATTTCCATCGGCATCTATCACATCCCATCCGAAGGCCAACCATTTGTCCGACAAGTCATTAATTCCCGTTACCGATGTAGTAGCGCCATCTATCTGTAAGCCATTCAAGTCTGTAAAGGCGACTAGGTTATCCACCTTATGATGGGGAGCCCACATCGCTGCTTCCCATATTTCACCCTCTTCACTTTCACCATCTCCGCATAACACATACACACGATTAGGATCACTTTCTAATTTTTTACCCAAAGCCATACCAGCAGCTGCCGAAAGACCTTGTCCAAGTGAGCCGGAAGGCATGAACACGCCAGGAAGATGATCTGTTACGCAAGGATGCCCTTGAAGTCGAGAACCAAATTGGCGTAAAGTACCTAATTCCTTTGTTGGAAAATAACCACTACGAGCAAGCACACTATAGTAAACGGGAGCTAAATGCCCAGCAGAAAGCACGAACATATCCTGGCCTTTACCATCTCTAGTCCAAGTCTTAGGATTGTGTCTCATCTCATTGAAATATAGCGCAGTCATTACATCTGCAATGCCTAAAGAGCCACCCGGGTGTCCGGATTTTGCCATGCTAACCATGCGCACGATATCTCTTCGTACTTGGGAAGCTATTCTTTGAAGATTCTGTATATCTGACATATATTAAAATTAGTTTTACTAAAATTCTACAAATTTACTAATAATCATTTGAAATCACCTTACCCTATTATCCATTCTAATACTTAGTAAGCGTTAAAAATAAGTTGCGCCAGATTAATATGAGATTTTCGTAGATAGATTATTTTAGAAAAAGGAGTTGCCAATATGACTAATGAAGACCATAATCAAAGGTTATCAAGTTATTTTAAAGAATCACTTAATATTCAAAAATGGCTCCACCATAGAAAGATACTGCGCGGTGAATTTTCCACCTTCCATCATTACCACTTCTGATGTGTCGCACTGAGGGCGAAGTGTTGACTTAGTAAAATTGGCCACTATTCTTTTAACATGTTTTCTAGAAGTAGTGCGAATGTATGTTATCTGCTTAGGATACAAGCCGAAACTTACCGCAGTGCGAACGAGCTGCCTCTCCACATCCGATGGCAGCACCATAGCTAGCACGCCCCCATTCGATAACGAGCCTGAGGCATAAGCACATATATCTCTATAGGATAGCGAGATAGTATGTCTGGCAAAGCTCTGCCTTTCGTCTGGATTTTTCAAAGAATCATCATAAAAAGGAGGATTGGACACTATGAGATCATACGCATTCTTCCTAATAGGCCAATCGTGTAGCGAGCATTGGCATACAGACAAGCGCTCTGCCCACGGCGAAGATGCGAAATTATAGCGAGCCTCCTGCACTGAAGCAGGGTCGATATCAATGCCTTGAATGTGCAAAAAATTAACGCCAAGACGCTGTGCGAGCATCAGGGCCACCACCCCAGTGCCAGTACCCACATCTAGCGCACGCTCTACCGACAAAGGCAAAAGAGCACAAGTTCCCAACAGCACGGAGTCCGTTCCCACCTTCATCGCCGAAGTGTCATTTCGAACATCAAAGCGCTTAAAATGAAACACCGACATATTTAGACAAATCTACCATCGCACATTTCCAACTCTCTATCGCATAGCGATGCCAGAAGAGGGTCGTGCGTTACTATTACTATGGTCTGAGACAACTCTTCACGAAGAGTAAACAGCAACTTGTGTATTTCAGATTTAGTATTAGAATCCAAATTACCAGTAGGTTCGTCTGCCAAGAGAACATCAGGTTCATTGATAAGTGAGCGTGCTATGGCAACCCTCTGCTGTTCGCCACCTGAAAGTTGAGATGGTTTATGATCCAACCTGCCTGACAAGCCCACTTTTTCAAGTAACTCCACTCCATGTCTTTTTGCTTGACCTTCCTTTTCTCCTGCTATCAAGGCCGGCAAGCACACATTTTCAAGCGCAGTAAACTCTGGGAGTAAGTGGTGTGACTGAAAAACGAAACCTAAGTGCTTGTTTCTAAACTCTGATAACTCCCGCTCACTTCCCCTTAAAGCATTAATTCCAGCGATTTCAAGAGTTCCTGAATCTGGAGTCAACAGCGTGCCAATAACCTGAAGAAAAGTGGTTTTCCCGGCTCCAGATGCCCCTACGATTGAAACTATTTCTCCTTTTTCCACTTGGAAATCGACATTCTTTAGAACTGCCAAGTCTCCATACGATTTACAAATATTTTCAGCTTTAATAATCATTATACTCACTTTTTGCAAGTCGTCATTCATTCCATAAGACGGCATAACTGATGTTGATTGCAGTTATCCTTTCATTTACTTAACTGCAAAAATAACAAATACTCCTCACTTATTTGCATATTGTTACTTTGGTCAGCCTAGCCTTCGTTTATTTACATAAAATAGCCCGGCAAGAACCGGGCTATTTTATGTATTTAGTCGAGATAATTAATCCTATCAACTATATAAAATTAAAAAAGGACTATTCAGCAGTCTGTATTGTTTCACCATCAATCTTGATAGTGAATTTTTTTGTATCATATTTAGGATTAGCCACATTATTTCCTTCCCACCACAGACGATCATTAAAACCAGATGCGATCTTAGTTGTGCTTATGTTAAGAGTACCAGATACCCCCGCTTCAGTGTGGATCTCAATTGCAGCTTTTCCTGCAGAACCTTTTCTATCATTAAAAGTACATCCTGAAACAGTTAGATTAGTTGTTCTGTTTTGTCCGTACAACAGAATAGCCTTTCCATTAGTATTAAATGTACAGCCTTCGAACTTGATGTCAGTTCCACCCCATGTCCATATAGAATACTGGTTAGCCATATCATTCTCGAAAACACAATCAATGAAAGTTGCTTTCCCATAGAGTGTAAGTTTACCTTTAATGGTGCACTTTTCGTAAGTAAGCTCATCACAGACGATACCATCAAAGTCACCCTCACCTGCTTTAATGATCACATTCTTAAAGGTAAAGGATGAACCACGTTGATAGTTAAGTTCTCCACCTTCTGCGGTTACAGCTTCAGTTACCACATCAACAGTCTGTGTACCATTACCCTCGATAGTGATATTCCGACTATTAGTTCCTTCATTAGCGATGCCATTATCCAGTGTAAAAGTCGAATTTGATGAGAGCGTTATAGTTACAGCCTCACCTTGAACAGCGCCAGTAATGGCTTTGTTTAGATCTTCCTGGCTTGAGATAGTACTACCCGTAGCTTCTACAACTGTATAAGAATTGCTTGCTTCATCATAGTTTACAGTATAACCATCTGCGACATAATTAGTATAGTCACCATCAGCGCTGTTATCTGCTGGATTAAAGCCGTAGAAAGTACCGCCTTTTATAGATACTTTACACCTATCTTTAACGTCATCTTGACAGTTAATCAGGTATTCTGCATTACCAGAAACAGACTTAAATATACCGCCATTAATTTCAAGTACAGCAGTCTCGCTAGAGCGTGGACAAAGATAAATAACTGGGCTATTATTTCCAGTGGCATCTGTTCCTGAAATGAATGTTCCATTATTTATCACAAGTTTACCATTGTAGATATTAACTGCAGAAGCGGCGTCATTATTATCATTAGTTGATTCACCACCTTTAATGGTAACATTTCCGTCTATTGTAAGAGTCTGGTTCTCACCACCGACCCATATAGCAGCACTTGAAGAAGCTTTAGGCCCGATCACAGTACCAGTACCAGTAATTGTGTTATTCCCATTTTCTTTGCAGAAATTAAGAACATTCGAGCCAGATTCAGCAGTTATAACAGCATTTTCTGCAAGTTCTAGATTAAAGTTCTTTTGAATTTTAATAGGCTCACTCTTCAGTGAAACATAATTCTCGACCAAAACCGTTCCATTTTCAGCAACACTATTTATATCCTGGATAAGCTTTGTTTCACTGCTAACTATTTCATAGGCAAGTGGAGACTCTCCTGTTTCCGCATAAGAATACCCTTGTGTAAGATAACTTGCACCTGCATTATCGGAATACTTACCACCCTTTATAAGAATAGATGCCTCAGATAGTGCTGGATAATCACATTCTGTATCAATAAATACTGTCTTACAAGGAACTACTACTCTACTATCTCCTACACTTCCTTTATATCCTTCACTTGGCTCAGTAGTTACAATCTCAGCATTATTGATAGTAATCTTACCACCACGACTGAGTATTCCAACACCATTTTCAACATTAATTTTAGCAGCGTTAATGGTAATTACATCTTTCCATGGAGCATAAATACCGCATGCTGCATCGCCAGAAGTACTTGTTTTTCCCACAATTACAGGAGCCTCCTTAGTAGTAGATGAAGCATTTAAAGAAATTATATTTCTTCCTTCTCTGTTACTTCCATTTCCTGCGATAACCGCATTATTCGTAGCAGAAAAATAACCGCCATAAATTCTAATTTGAGAACCAACTGCCTGACTTGTACATACTGCACCTTGCGCTGAATTAATTGTACAATCATATAATGCTAAGTCCGTTCTGCTTGTTTTAGGGTCAAATTTTATACCTACAAATTCTGAAGAAATAATAGCATTTTTTATTTGAAGAGTATTTCTAAAATTATCTGAGCCTCTACTCTTAACTAAAACGGCTACAGCACTCTCTCCTATAACGCTAAGCTTTTTTCCATGAAAATCTAATGTAATAGTACGTCCTTTTTCATTAGTATCTTCTATTACAAGATTTTCACTGATATCTTCGAGAATATCTATAGTAACTGATTTCGTTCCATTTACAGCAGCATTTATGGCATCATTTACAGTCACATACTCCACACCATTTAGCGAAGCCACGGGCTTTTGAGAATTCTCGGTAAACTTTATGAATGCGTTTCTCGCAATAGCGCGACCGGCGAAAGACTCACTTGACAGCTCAACGCCTTCAGCATCGAATACCTTAACAGTAACTACCTTACCAGTAAGATCCACAGGATGAACTGTAAAGAATGCATCAAGCGATGTTCCTTCTGCAATATCGAACCCATTTTCGCCAAGGGTAAGAGTCATCTCATTAGATGTCTTGGTAGCCTTAATTGAAGTGGTATAACCTTTTTCTGACACGCCCGCAGTTGCATCAAGCGTTCCTTCGAGAACGAAAGGCTCACCTTCAGATACGCTCATAACCACCTTAGCAGCTTTTACTTCGCTTTCAAAAGTATGTGAATAATACACCCATGCCACCTGATTTAGGAACTGGAAATTCACAGAATTGTTCTCTACCTTAGCCTCAGCGCATGCATACTGATTAAGACGAAGATGCTCTGTATTAGAATTGGCAGTCTGAACCTGATTCTCAAAAGAAACAGGAATAGCAGTTTTAGGCGCCTCTGACAATGTGCCCTCTACAGGAGAGAAGGTGTAATAAGTCAGATTGTTATTTAAAGTAAAAGACTCACTTTCAAGCTTGGTTACAGACGAACCATCCTCTCCTACCTTGTAAATGGCAGACGCATCTGATCCATAGACCATAATCTGATCTCCTGCAGCCCATTTGAATGTCAATTTTCCATCTGAGCTGTAATCCAATGCCTTTGTAGATATGAAATCTGGCTGCTCGATAGTTGCATAAACACCTTTTCCACTGTCAATTGTTGGATTTAAAGATTCCTGGCATGCTACTATAACTATAGCTGCAGAGGCCAACATTACTAGACTTTTTTTCATGACCTTTCCTCCCTTAATCGTCACAGTCAGGCTGCTCGCCAGTAACAAATGCATCCACACTTTGGCACAAAACGCCCTGCGGGGCAAAACTGATCACATAGATTTGAGGTCTTTCGTAGTTTAGAGTTCGGCTTTCATTGATCATTTTCATAAGACCTTGTAATTAAACCAATGACTCCAGAATGGCTAGTTTAATATCTCATAAAAACATACGCGACAATCGTGGAGTCAGTCTGCCACTTTCATGACAACTACCCCCCCCCCATTTAGAAATTAGCCAATTTAATTTAACAGCGTGAACACTATCAAATTACATATAGTAACTTTCAAATTAACTGCATCATCTTTGAAAATTCTTTTGCTCTCGAAAATCTCCAAACACAAGTTGCTTTAAGTTACTTAGCCCTCATAAATGGAAGGATTCGTTGATTTCAGATACGATCACCTTCGCATGTTTGATTCTCGCGGAATCACTCCGGAAAAACCGGGTAAAATTACTACTTTTTCTCTTTATATCAAATAGTTCCCTCAATATTTTTACTACAAACTAAATTTACCCGTAATTATAACCGTTTAGTACACTATTTTCCTCAACTATTGTTTTCTCACAATAAAACCATTTTATACTCCACGCCACACAGCAGTTATATCCATTCTTTTTAAATGCCACTTGCAGTGACACATCACAATATACACTTCAGATACGAGACATCATCACATACTCCTTGACAACAAACTTTATAATGGTTGATATCACCTTCGTAAATAGCGCAGTTTCTTCTTTATGAAGACAAGTCCTTTTATGAATCCACAAAATATCCGATTTTTATATTCTCCCTAAAAAGAAAAAGAGTAAATCGACCAATTTTTGAATGAATGGTTTGAATTAATTTTGCAAAATAAAATAATTTATATAATTTTGCAATCCCTTTCTGGGAAAGGAGAGGTGGTAGAGTGGTCGATTACGGCAGTCTTGAAAACTGTTGAACTGAAAGGTTCCGGGGGTTCGAATCCCTCCCTCTCCGCATAAAAGTCCTAAATTCTTAATATTCAAAGAGTTTAGGACTTTTTCTTTTACATAAGATTCACCAACAATTTGGCGGGTAAGACATTTCAGGTGATAAAATCCGGCGGGTAAGACATTTCGGGTGATAAAATCCACATAAGGCACTGAAATTCTTATA
>ERZ808262.65-NODE-65-length-91644-cov-55.584601_pt1 | contig 91644 bp, 95 predicted proteins | sample MGYA00520895_ERZ808262 | MGnify/ENA primary metagenome ERZ808262 (study PRJEB31516, sample SAMN03275588) | gut metagenome | biome: mammalia-associated habitat; material: feces | host: Papio cynocephalus | place: Kenya | collected 2012-08-02 ...
TCATACTTACTTTCTTTTCTCAATAAATATTACATTCTTGCCATCTGAGCGGTCAGTTGCTTCACATTGGAAGCCTTCCGCCCAATCATTATATGTTGGATTGTAACAAGTATCATCATAACAAAAGATGCAACCTTTACAAGGGTCTTCAACATCATTTTGCTGCTCTTTGACCACCAATGTGATTTCCTCACCAACCTTATATTCTTTCATTTCTCACCCCTCCTTTCTTCTTAGGTATATACTCATCACTACTCTCGTCATACTCATAGCAATCTGGGCAATAGTGCTTGCCTTTGATTTCCAACCAATCACTACTTTGCATGAGTTCGTGGACTGAAAGTTTATCACTCCAAGCCGTGATGGCACCACCATCATATTCCAGCCGCTTGCCGCAACCGTCACAGATTCCTTCATAAAGTGTTACTGGTCTAATCATTTCTCACCTCCTTCTTCATGCTTTAATAAATCTTCAAGATTAGACCATCTTCGGGCACATCCTTGTCTTAGATATGAACTTAGATTCGATTCTTCTGCTGGAAGTCTCTTACTAACATAAAATATTCTTCCTTCAATAGCCATTTCAATAAGGAAAAAGCCCTTTTTAGGTATTCTTTCTTGACGAATATCATGCCACAGGTCTTTCAAGAACTCTTGCATTGCCCAGTGAGCACCATCTTTAAAAGCAACATCTGCACTTATATTCCATACAGAAAAAAGTGCTCCGTTCTTTTTATCTCTTTGCTCTTTCTTACGACATATAGAAGAACACTTCTTTTCATATTCTCCTGCAGCCTCTTTTATCTTCCTTTCGTCTATCATAATTACTCCCAATTATCTGTTGTACCTATTAATTCTGCTGTTTTTTCATTATAAGGAATACACTGGTTCCAAGCACCTTGAATACATACATAAATTGTGGTATGAGAACCAATAGATACTGCTTTATGAGAAAATATGTTAGCTTTCCATACTTCAGTATCATAATTTCTAACCATTACCTTGTCAAATGGCTTAAATTTCCATTTTGGTTTATTCTCAAGTTTTAAAGTTTTCATATTAAGTTTGCCTCCTAATCTTTCTTCTATAGTATTAATAAAGCACTGAGCGTCATCTTTGTCCTCAATTTGATAATTAACAGTGAAGAGAGACATATTTTCTTTATATTTATGATTATTATCATCTGCACAATTAAGGTAATGTTTACCTTTAAAACATGAATAATCACTTGTACTAAAGCTATCAAATATAACCTCTTTTTCAAAGTCATTACTTACCAATACATCACCTTTTTTCCAAGTTAATTTAGTCCAATCCTGAACTGATTTACTAGGAAAAAGTAAACATTCTCCCTTATCCCCATTTTTAAAATAATGACCATTAAACTCAAAATAATAACAATAGTAATTAATACCAAGTTTTGATACAACTATATTATTATCACTAGTTACCCTTTGAAATACCCCTTCCCCAAATATAGGAGAATATACTCCTGTACCTTTAGGTTTATTTCTTAAAATATCTGCTATATTAATATTATCTTTCATAATCATTTATATAATAAAGTTATTAATGTACCCAATGGTCATTTATCTCAGCTTCTGCTGGTATAGGTAAAGACTTACAAAACTTTGCAGCAGTATCAAACATCTCATTTTCTATTCTTTTACTAAAAATTTTTGCCTCTTCTTTTGGACATTCCCAAAGACATTCATCATGGATAAGTCCACATAAAAGATAAATACCAAACTTACCATTATCCACTACCCAATTAAATAAATTAATTTGACTAGTTTTTAACATGATAGCACATGTTCCCTGGGTTGGAGCATTTCTTGCCATCCTATCCCATTTGGAAGCAACTTTAAAGTGAGCTTTTACTTCTTGCTCTACCATATCTCCAGTACCTTTATGATATTGCTTATATTCTTCCCAAAAAGCAGAATCATAGGAATCTTGTTCTTCTTTCCACAGTCTCCAATCATACCAATACATTTTATGCCCTGTAATAGGATTCATAAGCACATAACCATTAGCCCTTACAAATTTAGACCCCTTTTTAGCAAAAATAGCAGACCCCTTAAAACCATTTTCATAATTTCTTAGAATTTCTTCTGCTTCAGCATCACTACATTGAATAGCTTGTTTTATAGCAAAAGCTCCTCCACCAAAATTTAATGCAAATTCAGGAGCTTTAGCTTTTTGTCTTAAGTCAGGTCTAAGTTTTTTTATATCATGGACATCAATATCTTGTAACTCTTTTTTAAAAAAGATTTTAGCATACATACTATGACTATCTATGTTATTAAGGAATATATCCTTGATAGCTTGGTCATTATATATATCTCCTGCTAACCTTGCTTCTGCTGCTGACCAATCGCAATCAATCATAAGATTTCCTTTTTCTGCAACAAAACAAGCTCTAGTCACAGAGTCATTTGGTAATTGTTGGTAGTTTGGATATTTACATTCTGAAGGTTTTACTTTATTTATTTTTGCAAGAGTATTATTAGATTGGTTACTACCACAAGACATCCTTCCTGATGCTGCACCAAGTTGTTTATATATGGTATGACTTCTATTATCTGTAGGACAAATAGTATTAAGATGCCCTTGACCAAATGAAGATACTACCTTGGCATATTCTTGATACTTGAAATAAAGATTTAAAAACTCATCATTAATTCCTTTTTGACCTTTTAAAGTTTTCTCAAGTACACTATCTTTATTTTCTCCTGTATTTTTATCTTGTACTGTAGTATTGAATCCTAATATCTTGGCTACCTTGACTACTTGTCTTGAAGAAGACCAATTGATATTTACTTGAGGCTCCAAGTTAAATCCTGTAAATAAGTCTCCTTGTCTATCTATAAATGTGAACTCTTTTAAACTAGGAATCCTTACAGCGAAGTCATTAAGGTCTTTTAATGCTTTATCAAGATTCTTCTTATCATTTAGCATCTTAGCTTTCCATTTTTCTTTATCCAACTTAATGCCACACCATTCAAGATATGCTATGACAGGAACAAAGTCACATTCCAACTTAGCTCCTACAAGACAGCCTTGGTTTTTACAATCTTCCAATTGGGACATCATAATATCATATAAATATAAGACATCCCCAGCAGCATACTTTATTACTGTACTATCCAATCCTCTCCAAATAATCTGACCTCTCACAGATTTATCTATGTCAATACCCAACCTTTTCATTGCTATAGATTTAAGACTATAGGAAATACTTCCACTAGGATAACCAAGATGAAGTAGTTGTTCTACAATCATAGTATCATAAATCTTTCTTGGTACTATATGATAATTATAGAAGAACTGTAAATCAAACTTGCCATTCTGCAAAATAAGATACTTACTTTCTATTATACCCTTGAATTTCTTTATATCTATAGTACTGCAATCTACAACTATTTGAGAAGTCTTCTCTATATTACCAAATTGAGCACATAGTAAATTGTTTAAAGGAGCATAAGTACCATCAGTCTCAGTATCACATTGAATCATTTTCCATGAGCTTATCATAGATAAAGCTTCCTCTATGGTAATTACTTTATAAGAGGCATCCTCAAATAATTGTAGATTATTAGTTACTAAATATATCATTTCTTACTATAAGCTATTAATGATTCAAAGTCAAATATATATTTATATTTCTGAAAAAACAGACTACCTAATATTCCATGAATCTGTACTCCAGTTTCTTCTTTTATAATGGCAAAGGCATCATCCAAGTTATGGATACAAAATTCTCCTATAAATATTTGTCCTTTATAAGTGATTGTCATTTCACAGAACTCAGTGTTTGTCTTATTACCCTCAATTCCTGTTACATCCATATTCTTTTCCTTAATTTTCTTATGCTCAAGAAAAGGTAATATAGAGCTATTGATTTGGGAGATATTACTCCCTGTATCCAATAAGAAGTTAAGTTTCTTATTACCATTAAGGAATGTAACCACAGGCAATTCTACCAAATCCATAGCTTCTTTGAAAGACATAGGAACTTTCTTATTGTTACTATAATATTCCTTAAGACAAATACCTATTCCTATAATGCTAAATACCAGTACAATACAAATTACTATCAACATAACGATTATATATTTATTATTTAATTCCAGTGCTTCCAAAACCCCCTCTATTTTTACCACTTAAACTATCTACTTGTATTAATTTTACTCCAGAACTAAATAACCATTTAATCTTTTGCCACATAGTTGCTTTCTGAGTAGGAACAACCTCAAATTGACATATTCTGTCAAGTTTCTCAATTTTACCAGCCTTAATAGCAAATACTCTAAATAGCCACTCATCATCATTGCCACTATAACTGTTATCAATTTCACCACTACAGCACATAATTACCCCATGGTTCTTAGTAAGAGAACTCCTACCTTTAAGTTTAGCCATCATTCCTTTAGGGAGCTGCATTGCTATTCCCAATTTAATTAACTGTTCATCAAAAGTAACATCACCATACTTTTCATTGTCTTTTTGATATTGAATACTAGCTTGAGGGGCATTAAATATATAGGTATCTGCTGCTCTTAAATCAATTAAATCCCCTTTTTCACTAATTTTAGGCATACAGCCTTTTGTAAATACTTTTACTTTAATTTTCAGTTTCATGTTAATTATAATTATGAGTTATATTAATAATATTACCTTTATCTATCTTATAAATTTGTTGATTACTTGACCCTCTAAAGGCTAAGTTAATATCCTTTAACTCCTTAATAAAAGGCCCATCTACTATCACATCTACACTATTTATTAATCTCTTAGGCAATTCATTTATAAGATGCCCTGTATATAACCATATTGTTTTATCATGATACATATTCCATATAAGATTATTTATCTTGATAATATCTTCTGACCATATAGAAGGTTCTCCTCCTAACCAAGTAATACCTTCCACATACTTATTATCCAATAATTCAAGTATCAGGTTAGTCTCTTTATTAGTCCATTCCTTGCCTTTTGTAATATCCCAGAGATTAGAGTTAAAACAGTCTTTACATTGGATATTACATCCTTGTGTAAAAACACTTACCCTAACTCCAGGACCATTACTAATATCCATTTTTCTTATTGTATTATACTTCATACTTCATGATTATCCAAATGTATGAATCTATCCTTCACATCAGAGGTTCTACCTTCATTGGCATTTTCTGTAGAAGCATACCCACATATACGATATAAATGTCTTAGATTGTCAGGATTCTTTTCTCCACAATCTACACAATACCAGTTTAAGTTATCATCTATTTGTTGAGGTTTCTCTGAGCCACAAGTATAGCATTTACATGACTTAATATTAAGTTCTGCATACATGCAATTGTCATATATACATTTTTGTACCTCATATATAGCTTCAAGATTATTCTTTAAATCAGCACATTCAATATAGGATATACAACCATTCTTAGACAGAGGCTGGAACTCTCCTTCAATCTCAAGTTTCTTAAATGGGTCTATATCTATGAATACTGGGATGTGATAACTATTTGTTATATAAAGCCTCTTATAAGAAGGGTATATGGATTGTAAGGCTTTAGCAAATTTATATGTACCACTTTCCATTGGGGTACCATATACTCCATATCTCACCTTATCTTCCAATGTCCATTCCTTACAGTAATCATTTAACTTTTGCATAACACTGAAAGCAAACTCCTTACCATCCTCCCAATGGTTTTTATACCCCATTATGGTAGCCATTTCATATAATCCAGCATAACCAAGTGATATACTAGCATATTCAGGTTTGATTATAGTACCTAATTTGGTATTCAAATCCTTTACTCTGCTAAATATTCCATCTCTCCATAATAAAGGAGCACATCTTACTGTAGAATTACATATTCTTTTTAGTCTTATTTGATGTGCCTTATGGGCAATCTTGGCATATTTATCCAGTACTTCAAAGAAGTCTTTATTATACTTCTTAGCCTCTGCTGCAATATAAGGAAGATTAAGACTTACCACTCCACAATTAAGCCTGCCATAGAACTTATTAGGGTCAGTTTTATAGTTAGGAATACTTGTAGAAGTCCACTCACTGAGAAATGACCTACACCCCATACTTGGGAAACAATGTCCATGTATTTTCTTCATTACTTTCTCACTGATATAATCAGGAGCACATCTATTTACATTGCACTTAGCTGCAAGCTCTGTAAGATAATACCACTTATCCTCTTTATGTATATTATCTTCTTGAAGAACATAGATTAACTTAGGAAAAGCAGGAGCTACCCAATTACCATGGATGTCCTTGAATCCTTGAATCCTTTGCTTAAGCACCTCTTCAATTATATCTGCAAGATATTGTTTATCTTCTTTAGTCTTAGCTTCATTGAGATACATATTGACTGTAAGAAAAGGAGTTTGCCCTTGTGTAGTAAACATACTGTTCACTTGGTACATGAATGTCTGCACACCATCCCTTAGAATCCTGTAGTATTCTATATCCCAAATATCAGAAGGATAGTTCTTTTGAATGGTTTTATGGTTTAACTTCAACGCCTTCACTAAATGAGACAATGTTATGGTAATACCCCCATATTGAAGCCCTGCTACACCTTGTATTATTTGAGTGGCTACTGTACAAGCCACTACAAATTTAGTTTGGGGTTCTATCATTACATCATTAAGAACTGTACCATTATACAATGGGTCTTCCAGATTGAGCAAACTACAATTGGTCATGCCCTTGATAGCACTCATATCTATGTCATGAATATGGATAGCTCCTTTGTCATGCTCTTTCAGTATATATTTAGGAAATACTTGGGTTCTACAATATAAGGTACCTAATATACCTCCTAAATAGCTAAACTGAACATTATTTAATTCAGGTTTCTTATTGGCATTTTCCTTCATTAGATAAGAATCTGTCTGATTAAAAAGTCCTTTTATTTGTTTAATCATATTGGATTCTCTCTTCACAGTTTGCCTGTCTCTATATCTAATATAGTTTTTGGCTACATTAGAGTAAGGTGTCTTAATAAGGTAGTCCTCTACCTTCTCTTGTATTTGCTCTACTCCTGTGACACTGGCATCACTACGTAATATATTATAGACAATATCATCTGTCATCTTAGATAATTCTTCCTCATCTATAGGAGTATTACATGCTTCAAAAGCCTTTGATAGGGCATTCTTTATTTTGTTATTATCAAAGTCTGCTAATGTATTATCCCTTTTTAATACTTTCATAATTATATTTATTATAATTTATTCATCCACACACTTAAATCATTAGGGCTGTCCTCTTTAATTCCTTTTGGAACTTTTGGTCTTGAAGAGAGATAAAAAGATAATTCCTTACCTATATCAAATGGGTCTCTCCATTCTATTTGGGAATCCTTGCCTACTTTAATAACTCCTTTTACCTTTGTATAAGGACATTCCCATACTAATGGGGTGAGAGTTTTCTTATTCACTACTATGAACTTATAATTATTGAGCTTAAAGTCCCTAAAATAATCATCTTTATCCATTGTATTCCTCAACAACCTCCAATATAACCTTGCTTGTATAATATAAAGCCAATCATTGAAAGATTTATAAAAATCCCACTCATAATGACTACTTGTCTTTAAATCACATGGAGTAATTTCCTTATTCTTATGGTCTACTATAGCTAAGTCCATCATACATCTATACTCAATACCTTCAAGATTATCCTTGAATTTTAACTGATAATATCTTTCAATATTATCAAAAGGATTATCAAGGGAGAAATAAAACTGTGTAGCCTTGCTTTCTTTCAATGCCCTTACAGCATTACTTACATCTTGGTAAGTTTGGGTACTAAGTATAGTTCTATCACCTGCTATAAACAATAAATTATAATAATCAGCTCCTTTCTCCTTGATGACCTTAGCTCTTGTCTCTGGTTTCCAATTTAATTGATACCCCTGAACCTCAGTTTCCCTAATGATGGAATTATCAGGGATTGCAATAAGATTTCTATAGGAATCTCTATATTGACCAAACAAGGATTTTACCATCTTTATGATAGAATCTGGTATGGAAGGAAACTCTGCTACTATAAATCTTTCATTAAACTCTTCTTGACCCCCTGTGATAATACTATCTACAGCACTACCAAAAGTAAGAGAGGGAGTTTCCAACTTATCAAATAATTTATCCAAGTTATTAAAACCCTCCCTCTCATATCTTGCAAGAGTAGAATAACTAAGTGCAGAATCTGCTCTATAGACATCTTCTGTCACTAACCATGATATATCCTTTAAACTCTTCTTATTCATTTTTTATTCTTCTTCTATATGACTTACAGTCAATCTGTAATCTATCTCCATCTCCAAGGTTTGTAAAATTCCAAGCCTTCTTTTGACAGCTTTTATAGTATCCTTGATATTCTCTTTAAAGACTAATATATTATCACTATATTCCAAGGAGGGACTTTTATTAGCTTCCCTTATCAGTTCCTTTATTACATTCTTCTGCATATTGTTTGAATATTTCTATGGATTGAAATAATTGTCTTTTGCTATATACTTCAAAAAAGATACTCTTTATACCTTTTTTGGCTTGATTCTCCAAATATCTTCTAAATAACTTTTTCTTTAGATAATAAACATCATTCTCTATCCCCTTAGCCTCTATCCATACATCTATATTATTATGCCTAATGTAAAAATCTGGAGTATAGGTAATAGGAAGCATTTTATTACTCTTGAGATTAAGTAATTTAGGGGACTTTCCCTCTTCTTCCAATCTTTTCTGATATTGTTTATCAGTCTCTTTGTCATAAAAAGGTACAGTGCAATCGTCAAACTTTAGTAAGACAATTTTCTTGGGCTCATACTCTGGAGTAAAACCTTGCTCTACAAGAGTATGATATATTGTTTTCTCAAGATGAGACTTAAAAGTAATGCTGCTGCCTTTACAGACAGTAGCATTTCTTATCTTATTATTAACCATTGTACTTAAACATATCTTTAAGAATATCCCTTGTTATATTACATGCAGTCTTAGCATCTTCTATAGTCCTGAAAGCCGCAAAGTTTTTATAATTCTTTATATGAGCTTTGTTAGCTTTGACAATCTTACCGTTAAACATGGAAATTACATAGATATTAGAACTCTTTTCAATATGGTCCTTATATTTCTTATCCAGTTCAATGGCAATTTCTCTAAGTACCATTGAATATGCAGCAGCAGGGTAAATACTATCTATATTATTAATATAGTTATAAGTCTTTTCAAGTTTCCAGCCCATCTTATCTGCAATCTTCTGAACATAGTATGATAAACTTAATGGAATATCAGTGGGAGAAACATCTGATTTAATAACAACAATTCCAAGTGTAAGAAGTTCAGGAAGAGTATCTTCAGTAAGAGTAATGATATTTTTAATACTAACTTCTTCTTTTTTATCCCCTTTCATCTTAGACTTATAGACCAAGACATCTCCAAAGTGAACTTCTTTACCATTCTTTAAATACATTTTTTCCATTTCTTTTCTTATTTAATATTAATATCCCTTGTACCATTCTATAGGTACTCCATAAATGTCATTTACTTTATTACTTATATCAGTAAATAGCTTATAAGGCATCTTGGTGCCATTCCTTGCAAAATATGCAGGATGCTCAATTTCCATAATATAATTGAATCTGCTATTGATATAAGGTTTGAAAGTCTGAGCTTGCCTACCAAACAATACATATATTATAGCTGTGTTGTACTCAGACAAATTCTTTAATAACTTAGCAATAAAAGGCCTCCATAACATTGTATGTGAACCTATTTTATTCATTTCCACAGTAAGGGCTGAATTTAGCATTAGTATACCTTGTTTAGCCCAACTCTCCAAAGTTTGGTCAAAGATAATACAATTATGTGGAATCTCAAAATTAATGGCTGCTTCTTTAACAATATTTAATGAAGGGGATAAATTTTCTTCCCTAACATCCTTCCTATTTCCAAACAATATACCAGTTGCTCTTAACTTACCCATATATTTATCTGGGTAAGGGTCTTGACCTAACATAACTACTTTCAAGTCATTAAGAGGACATAACTTAAATGCTTTGAATACATCTGGTTGGGCAGGGCATATAGGTTTCTTCTTATATTCTTGCCCAACCTTAGTCATCACATTAGTAAGTTCTGTTCTATCAATTACTTTCATCCAATCCCCAAAATATTCATCAATTGTCATATAAGCACCATTAAATCCTCAATATTATCCACAAGACATTTATTTAAATCATCATTTGAAAAAGTTGAGATGGTAGGTTTCACAGGTTTTACAAAGAAATTATCAAAGTTATCTATCAAGATTTCTACTTTCTTATTAGTAACCATATTAATGAGACCATTATAACTACTAGGCAAATATACATCATAGTTTGCATAACAAGGAATTAATTTTTTAATAATTCCTCTGTTAAGCAGCTTATCAGACTCCAAGAACACTATAGGATTAATATGACATACTGGTCTATAATATCCAATAACAACTTCATTATGTTTATCAAGTATCTTCTTTATTCTCAATGCACACATTATAAGAGGATTAAAGTTACCATCAAATATAATACCCTTACCTCCATAATATATGTCTCCTTTGCCTGTACTAAGCTTCTGTAGTCTTTCTGAATAAAGCACATTATTAAAAAAGTGTTTTATGATGCCATTAAAAGTCTTTCTTTCCAGAAATGAATTACTGTCATACAATGGCAAGACTATCTTGTTAATATTTCCTGGGGAAGATGAGTATTTTAAATTATATGAGATTATCTTTTCAAAATGATTTCTTGCTATTATAGGAATTTCTATATCATCAGTACTAATATCCACAACCAAGCTTCTTGTAAATATATTATTGTTATCAAGTCTCCTGTTACAACTTGATACAATAATATCACCTTCCTCAGTATAAAAGACATTTTTCATACTAAATGCAAGTTGTTCATTAATATTCATCCGTCTATAGTTTTAAGATACATTAATTCTGCATTATAAGTGGTAAGAAAAGGCAATTCTCTATAAGCTCCTACTTCATTTGCACAAAAGTTAACATATAGATTAACCATGTAAGAAGCAATCATATTTGCACAGAAAGTAGTCTGTTTATATGAGCAAATAGTTTCATCAGCCTCATTGTCAGAGAATAAGAACTCCTTGGAATATCTATCAATATTAAACTTATCATCCCCCTTGATGCATAATATCTGAAATTCCTCTGCTGCCAATCTACCATCCAAAAATAAACATTTCTTCCTAAGTTCTTCTGGTAAGGACATGACATGCCCTAACCATTTAGTAAAGAAACATTTTCTTGCCGACATATTGTCAAAGCCACAAATCATAATGTTAGAAGCTTCTGATGTTTCTGTAAATTTCTCATGAAATGCTACAATGCTACCATAACTGGCATAATTCCTAATCATATTTGCAATAGCATTTACTTTTGGCTTCCCAATATCATTTATGCTATATAACTGCCCTGACATATTGACTTCCTCAACTACATCATCATCATAAATATATAATGCAGCTGGTTTCATTCTTGCCAATAAGAAGCATACATAGCTGCCAATTCCTCCACATCCTGCAACTATAACAATCTTCTTTTGAATGTTATCATACCAAGAAGCAGAGCTAAACCTACTTGTAGTATTATCCTTGAGTAGTGTAGCAGAGTTTATAGGAATTTCTAGGTGGGCCTCCTCAACTGCTTGGGCAAGAAGAGTTTGTTCTTCCTCTGTAAGTCCTTCTATTTGATTAATTGGCTGACTATTCATCTGATTATTATCTTGTATTGTCTCTTCATTCATAATAGCAATTATTTAAATTATATATTTCTGAAGTGAATTTATATATCCATCAATATAAATATTATTAGGAAGTTTCTTAAGCTCCTCTATCATATCATAGGCACAAATGGCACAAATTTCTGTTTCATCAAAACCAAGTTCCTCAAGATTTTCATCCCTTGCGTACCATGTTAAATATTCTGTATAGGTATCTGCCCACATTTCAAAAGATTTCATACATTCTTTTCCTGTGCCAAACCTCTTCTCATAGAAAGTAGTCATTGACTTAACCCACTTAGGAAGAATGATTTTACTATCTTTTGAAAGAATGATACTTCCAGTAACCAATTGCATTACAAGAGACTTTATGGTATCTTTATTAAAAGTTACTTGACCATAATGTATAGAATCTTCATTTTCCCAATGTCCACTCTTATCAAAGAGAGAGGATTGTGCTTCCTTTGTTTCACTATTTCTATCAGTACCTGACAATTCACTATTTATAACATTTGGATTATCCTTATACCAATAATTAGTATCAAATGAAGATTCCTGTGTTTTCTTACTTTCCTCTTTCTTAACTTGTTTAATTTCTCTAAGTCTTTCTGCCATGTCTGAGAAAAAGTAATCTCCCCCTTCCTTTTCTACTTTAAGATAAAACCATTCAACATCATCAGCCTCAATCAAATATTCTCTTGTATCACATTCCATGCCTTTGTCAAAAAATTTATAGGATTCAGATTCCCTAATTAATTTCTTAACAACTCTTCTTGTGATTGCAGCAGTATAATTACCTGCATTATTTACAATGAGAGACACAAAATTATTTCTATCCTTACCTTCTTCTTTTAAAGTTTGTTGGTCAGTTCCACTAAAGAATGTAGACATTCCAGCATGTGAATGAATTAGACCAATTTGACAGTCCAGCAACTCTTGATGAGCAGTCATATAAGATATTACATCAGGATTCATATCAAACTCTGTGTAAGTTTGATTACCAATATCCATAATATAAATATCTTTACATTTAATCACAAGGTCATTACTTTCAAAAGAACCTTCATAAGTAAAGAATAATATCCCCGACCATTCAGTATCCCACACTTCTTGACAGGCAAATCTTATCTTTTTCTCTACTTCCTTTGGAATGACTATTTTGTAATTACAAGTACTTGACTTCTGTACCAAATTTGTCTCCTTGGCATATAGCTTTGTCTCTTCCATATCTATAATTTAATACTTTTAATATGTTTGTCAATATATATAATGCTATCTTAGTATTAAGAATTACACTCTTATTGTTATTTTCATTATCAGTACCTACAATGTTTACAGTGATTTCTTTCCCCTTGAATGTACAAACTTTTTTTCCTGTGTATGCACTGTAATTGTTTGTATAATAACTTGACATATAATAATAAATATTATTATTGTTTATAATGCACTCTCTTAAAATATTTTTATCCTTGAGAGATAAAAAGTTTGTAGTTACTTCTTTCTTATTATATAATTCATTATACCAATCAATAAAAGCATTACTAATTAAGATAATAAATTCAATATACGACATCCCTATGGAATAGGAGCCCTTTATATAATTGAATTTAAGCTTTTTTAAATTGATAAAATATTTTACAAACTCTTTTAAATTGATAGTCCTAAGAATGTCTGCTGAAAAATTAGGTTTTTCATAAACAATATACTTATTATTATCCCTTATTAAATTATCAGTAGTTAATTTTTCTAAATAATGATAGGGGATTCCATCAATAGATTCTACAGTCACATATTTACTTAGTTCAAGACAAAACATGTTCCATATGTCTTCATTATATTCTATATTAAGGAGAGTCATTGTATTTTTAATTGGACCAACCCCAACACAAGGTTTTTCAAATTGTGTAAAATCACGCTTAGGGATAGTTCTAACATGACTATGTAGATAATTATTATTAAAATGTAGGGGGGAATATTCTGACCTATTAAGGGTAAAAATTCCTTCCATAATGCCATTATATTTTATTTTTACCTTAGCCCATAGATGATTAATATCCACAAATCTATCATTTTCATTGGTTACCCTTACATGAGGAAAATGTATGAGAATAAATATATCTTTGAACTTAAGGATACCTATATAAACTCTAAGTGAATCATTCTTAAAAACTTCTATAATTTTTTCTATTATATTACTAGATAGATTATCAATAGTCTTTTTATCTATATCTAAGATATTTGTTTCCTCAACTAGGTTACCAATGATATTACGGGGTATATATTCACTTAAAGGAGCAGTCTTCAGCCAATGTAAGAACTCATTCAAACTATAATAATTTTGCATATCTACTTTATCTTCACCAAAGAAGTCATTGAATATCTGTAATATTCTAAGAGGTCTTTCCATTATAGAATTATAAAGTTCCTTTGCTTGACTATCAAATAATTCAATTAAATTTTTTTCCATAAGTAAAAAATAAAAAAATAGGTAAGAAGGCATTTTCAACCTCCTTACCTATTATTGTTTATTGTTAATTATCCCCCATTCCTGCAAACATGGCAGTAATTTCATCATCAGAGTAAGGGGAAGCTGTCTTAGGTTCATGCTCTTTAGAAGGTGCAGCGGCTACAGCTATTTCACCCTCAAGAATACCAAGCACTTCCTCTTTATCATAATCCTCAATTGTACTATTGTACTCAAGAATCTCTACCAACGTGGTGAGAGCAGCTCTTGCTTTCATATCAACACCTTCATTACATTTGTTCACAGGTGTTGCAGGGGTACTTGCTTTAGGCATAGCCACAGACTTTAAAGCCTCTTTGTCCTGTATTAATGCAACAAGGTCAGCAGTCTTGCACATAGTGAAATTCTTACCAAACTTCTCTTTACAAGTTTTCTGTAAACCCATAGACTTGATAGTCTCATATACTTCAGCTCTAGTCATTACAGAAGCCCCACTTTTAATTTTCTTATTGGCATTAGTAAGCATGAAAACCAATTCATTTGTAATAGTACCCTTATAAGGAACATCATGTGGTAGAACTGAAGCATCAGTCTTCAATTCAACCTTTGATGTACCCTCAAAGAAAGACATATTATTATAATCAATCCCATTATCATGCAAATCTTTTTTCAACTCGGCAAGAGTTGTAGCTGCTGACATAATAACACTTTTCTTCTGGTTCTTAGTCTCAATGATTGTAATTTTTCTAGCTTCCATATTTTTATTTCTTAAATTGTTAAACTTAAATTTTATTTTTTTAATCTATACAAAAGGGTAAATCATACCATCCATCCTCTTGTCTTGAAGGATTAAACAAGGGCTTGATTATTTTAATGAACTTCTCTTTTCCATTGGCTTTGAATAAATCACTTATGTCCTTTCCTTCGTTAAATGGAGGTAATACTACATTAGTAAAGCCTGTTTCCTTAGCTAACTTTTGAGCATCTTTTAATCCTGGCTCATCATTATCCAAGCAAATGAAGATTTGTTTATACCTTCTTTTTAGTTCACTAATTGCAGTATCACTCATCCTATATCCCTCTCCTTGAATGGCAATGGAGGGAATATTTGTGTTAGCCCATAGACATAAAGCGTCTTTCAATGAGGAACATATGCATATTTGTTCTCCATATTCAGGCACTTTAGTCCATAGACTTATTACAGAATTATCATGTTTGTTACTCCATTTATACCCAGCTTTATTGAAAGGTTGGTATATCTTTAGAGTAACTTTACCTTCTTTGTGTTCTACATAAGCATAAGCATATTTATCAGCCCCAAACACATATCTATGACCATCTTTTATGACAATCTTATGAGATATGGGGTAAACCTCTGCATACTTGAGCCATTCCAAAGTTATACCATAGGATTTCCAATATTCAATATCATAATCTCTCCAATCTCTAACTTTACATTGTAAATCAACACCTTTACTATAATTATTTGTGCTTCTTACAATACAAGAAGTATATGAATGAACATTGGCACTCCCATAGAATTTTGGAATGTCATTATATATTTTACTTAAAACTTCATTAAAACTACAATGCCATAGTTTTTTAAGAAGGTCAAACAAACCTCCCCCATCTTTTGTAGCAAAATCTATGTAAAATATTCTTTTCCCATCAGTAGAATATAAGCCAAATGAAGGCTTTTTATCATCTCTAAGAGGACTATTCATTATGCATGGAACCTCTTTGATTCCTAAGTAATATGACAGAATATCTGCTTCTGTCACCTTGCTTAGTACATCATCAAGGCTTGTTGAGGTTCTACCTTTGCTGATTGCCATACTTACATATTTAACTATTATTACTTACCAAAATCCCAAGGAGTATCACTAGAGGAATCACTAGACGAATCACTGGCTGGGAAAGGCATTTCTGAGGAACTGGATTTACTGAGGTCTGTAGCCTCTACATCATATTCTTTCAAATCACATACTGAAAACTCAGTACTAGGATAAGCTCCTGCTTCCTTTCTCTCCTGTAAATTCTTATCCAATCTACTATAATCAGTGATATTGTTTCTTAAGAACATCTGATTATATACAGCCTGATATTGTTTATTATCATCAGTAGTTCTTACACCAAATAACACCTTGACTCTATTAGTAGGCTGAAGTGCAATAATATCCTTCAGCTCCTTGAAATTACCCTTGAAATACTCATTAATATTCTCAAGTCTTGCTTCACAATCACTAGGATTATCAACCATTACCCAAGTATTATTGACATATTTCATCACATTAGGAATATTAAGATATGCCTTGATAAAGTTAGTAAGGTCTTCTTCCCCATTATAAGCAGGTCTATAATCCTTATCAATGTTGGCAGGACCATTCTTATACATAGGAATCTCATGTGCCTTAGCTTGTTCAATAGTAACCCAAGCTGTCCTACCATACTTATCAATTATCTGTACCTTGGTATGGTCCCTATTATATCTGAAATCCTTCCTGACAAAGAATGTTACCTTGGTGGTGAACTCAATGCCTCCACATTTCTCAGCATTAGTCTTGACAATAAAGTCAATTCTCACATTCTGTACTTTATGTTTATCTTCCCCTACCTCAATCTCACTAATATACTCAGGATTATTCTCAATCTGTGTATTATACAGTTTCTCTAATTCTGCCTTATTAGGATTGACAGCCAATACAAACACAGGAGCAACTCCTATATATCTCTTTACTACAGCACCTTCTGTGCTTTCTGCGCCTTTACTAAATGCCATGAATGCAAAATTTGTTTTCATTATATGATTTTTAATATTAATTATATATTATTATTTCTATTTATTTTTAACCTATTTAATTATAGCCTTAATTATTCTCCAAATGGTAAGCCATTGTCCTTTGCATTATTAGAAAAATTGGTAGGGTCAAAAGTAGCCTCTTCCTTTTCAGGAGCTTTCTCTGTATCATCCACTGTATCAGGAGCAACCTCCTCAACAATAGGTTCCTCAATATGAATCTCATATACATTAGATTCCTTATTGAATACTACCACATCTTCTTTTGGTTCATACTTAGTAACCTTTATAGGCTTGTTTGCTTTATCAACCTTACCAGTGTCCTCAACTTTCTTGACAACCAAGTCTTCACTTGTAAGACCTCCAGTCAATGCTTTAACACCCATTTCATGTCCCTCAATTTCTTCAATCAAAGCATTATACTCTGCATTGAGTTCACTAATTTTGGCAGCAACTTTATTCTTCTTTACTACCAAAGGATTAACATTCTGTGCAATTCTTTTTACACTTGCAAACTGTCTTAATGTCAATGTTTTCATAACTGTTTTCATAATTGTTTTTCTTTAATATATTAAAAAATAACTTTATTCATAATATTCTTTCATAGCTTTCACTACTATACCTAAATCATTAGGTATAAAATCTTCTGTAAACATACCAGCAGGAGATTTAGCTGGAATTTCTATTACACCATCCATGAATCTATGAGTATAGAAACCATAGGTAGCTACACCTTTGTCATCATATTTAACAGATGAATACAGTACCATTGGAACGACTTCCACAGGATTATACTGAGAATCAAGAAGCTTACCAATAGTACTTACTTTATATCCTACAATAGAATTATCACTCATAACATCCTCACTATGAAGAATAAGAAAGACATTAATGTCCTCTCTCATATTCTCAATAGTAGAAATGATTTGTTGAAAGTGCATTCCAAGCTCTGTATATTTGCTATAACCTGCTTCCTTTGCCCTTCTAAAATACTCCTTTCTCATAATATATATAGCATCATCTATAATAATATTATGTACATAAGAAGCCCCTTTATCTATACCTTGAAGCATGTTAATTGCTTGGGTGTAATCATCTATTCTAAATAAGTTCTTAGCTTCCTTATTATATAAAGTACTACTTCCCTTAAAAGGAAGTTTTTTCCCAAGTACATTAAGCACTACAGTTTCTTTGGGGTCAAGACCTTTGATGCTACTAGATTTTCCAGTACCACTTTTACCCAAAATAATAATTGCATTAGCCATTGTTTTCTTTGTTTTTAAAATGTTATTTTATAATGTTATTTTATAATATTATTTTAATCTGAAAAGGGTTGCAAATTTACTAAATAATTTAATTTTCCACAACTCTTTATTCTTTTTACTTATTCCATAGCTATAAAAAGATTTAGCTATCTTTGTTCTCATGTCTTGAAGAGTCTTATAAACATTCTGTATTTTAGGGTCATTAGCCCTTGGTAATTCACTAAAATAATTTACTGCACCATCAAAATACAATGCTATCATACCTCCAGGACTACCTCCTCTGTTAATAAGCACTTCCAAGAATCTACAATTATCCCTCAGTTTGGTAATGTCATACCCAAAATATTCTTTAAGTTCATACTTAAATGGACTAAATATACCAAGCACACAATTACAATCTCTTGCCAAATATTTACTATCTCCAAGATTGGCTATGGTAGGTCTTACCTTATTCTCTTTGAAAGCATCCAATGATTCTCCTTGAAAGGCTTGCTGCTGGATAGCACATATTGAGAATTTATACCTGTTTCTAAGGATAACAAAGTACTCACTTAGCTTATCAATGCTTTGTTTGAGGGTCATACCTCTCTCAGTATTAGTTAATGATACATGGTCATAGAATATAATTCTATACTCATCAGGGTCATCATATTCATACCAATCAAAGGCATCTATAGTTTTGGTTTCCCCAAGTTCTCCTTTCACAAGTTGTTTTTTAGTATGTACCTTACCATGTTCTGTGGCATATTTTTTACATTCATTATATACTCCTGTTGGATTAGCTGAACTACTAAATATTACATTTGATTCAAAGAATTTCAGTATATTTAGATATTCATCTTTCTTGAGTAAATCAATGATAGTCTCATCAAGTATCTTGTTATTTCTTGTAGACCTTAAGTTAGTAGGATTGATTCTTATCTTATAACCACTTAAAGTATATAGTAGATAAGACATAAATCTTATCATTATATCCTCTGGAGTTTCTTCCAATGGATAATAAAATATCTTAACCCTAATTTTATCAGGGTTATTATAGGCATAAAGTAAAGTATTATATATGAATAAATAAGATGCTAATTGAGTTTTACCTCCTTTTGTACTTGAAGTTATTACATAATATTTACCTTGTTCTATGCCTAAGAAGTCCTCACTAAACCTTTTGAAAGGGGAAGGTATGGAATTTATACCTCCATTGATAATCTTTTTTCTTCTTTCTTCAAGACCATTCAGTACTCTAGCTATAAGATTATTTTCCATATTTTATCTTATTTCTGTGTCCCAATCCTTACATAAAGTATCTTCCTGACCAGCATTCTCTATATAGCTAATCAACTCAGAATCCCCCTCAATTTCCCCAGCAGCTCCTACTTTTTCCTTGAAGATAAAATATTTCAAAAGCCTCATATAGGAATAATTACCATTGAAGCCTTCTACATATTTGGTAGCTGCTTGAATGATTTGCTCATCAGTATAAGTACTTCCATATTTCTTAAAGAACAGCTTTAGTCTTCTTACAATCAAGGCTACTCCATCTGCCCAATAATAATTAGTACCTTCTTTCTTACCCTTTGGAAATATAGCTTTGAGACTTTTAGCCAGTTGAGTAAGTCTCTCTTCAGATTCTTGTTTTTTGTCAGAATCAACAATAACAGAATCTATTACTTCAGTACCTTTATTTGTAAGCCTCCATCCTACTTGCCGAAATAAGTTATCCCTATCAGCAGTTATATAACCTTTGTTGGTTAGTTCTTTTTGAGCTTTGTCAAGGTCAGCGTTATTATGGATAGCAAGCATTAAAAGAATTTCAGCAATACTGATATTATTTTTCTTACATCCCTCTTTGCTTAAACATATAGTCATATTAAAAAGATTTTAGATACTTCTTTTGATGCTCTATAAGATTTTCCATCTTATCTATAGTATTAATAAACTTATTAATGTAAATCTCATATTCCTTTATATCTTGTTTTATTATACCCTTATAGATAGAAAAAGCCTCTTTTTCAGCTTTAGCCCTTGCTACTTTCTTCCCTATCACAATATCAAAGGAATCATCATTATGTACTTTCGCTATTCCTTTTGTATCTATGTAATGGGTTACCAAAGGTGTAACAGCAATAAATGAAGCTATAGCTATTACACACTCTCTTTCTTTGTCTACTATATATTTGACTTCAGCACATTTTAATTTAAAAGTTTCTAATGGTTTCATAATTTAATGTCATTAATGTTATTAATACTAATAATAGAATCCTTGGAATATTCCTCCAACATCTTCTCCACAAGTTCCTCTTCCCTTGTATCCTTGTAATAAGGTATAATGATAATAGGAGATTTATGCCTGAGCAATCTTCCAATTCTCTGTTTTACTATAATCTCAGAACTATTCAAGTTGCAGAATATACCTATTCTACAATTAGTCAAGTTCACTCCCTCATTTAAAATAGAACAAGCAGTAATATGCTTTATCTTATTATTGTTAAACAAGTCAAGATATTCTACACTCTTTTTGTTCTTTGAAGTAATATTATACTTACCCAACTTTTCAGCTTGCTCTATATTATTGCAAAAAGTCAAGGTTTTATAATTTTTAAACTTGTCAAGAAGGGATAATACAAGGGGCTCTTTCTGTTCTGAACACCATTTAAGTCTTTTACCTGCTGTAGATAACCACAAATTCTTTATTCTCTCATTTCTTGAATTGAAGAATTTATTCTTATACCAATCTATAAGAGAAGAAATATTATCATAGTAACCTTTTTGAGTGGTAATTATAGTATTTTTGAACTTCTTAACCTTATAGACAAACCTTGAATTATCCAAGGACAATGGTAACAGATATACCTTTGGTTCAGGTAACACATCATCTTCAACAGCTTCCTTAAGACCACATTTAATAATTTCAGCATTATAGTTATAAATGAAATAATCCCTCATTTCTTTTTTGATGGTGGCAGAAAGCCCTATGAATGCCTCATCAATATGAATAGTCTCAAGTATATCCATCCTTGCTTCTGACAGATGTTGACAATTACCTGAAATAAAAGTATAACCCTCACTTCTGACAACTATCTTTGAAGAAGGAACTTCAACACAATAAACTTTATCATCGTATTCTATATATTCCTTTTTCATATTTTGAGTATCTTTATCTTCACATCTTTGCATAAATACTCTATATACATCCTTATAGGAACTTTTTCTGTCATCATGTTCAACAGACACTAATGATTTATACCCTGCTTGTATAGCAATAGCAGATACAAAATCTGCATTTTCCTTTATAATGGAGGAATAATAATTATAGGAAGTTTTATAACCATCCCATTCAATTATTTCATTTATAAATGAATTTGCCCTATCATACCCCATACTTATATCAAAATGTGATGATAATAATTTTGCATCTCCTTTTGGTAATTTTACTAAATATCTATCAGTACCTTCCCTTCCTTTAATAGTTGTCCATAAAGACTTATCTACATTATCAAGAATTTGTTTTAATCTTTGTTTTTTTCTATCTTTAGTAACTTGAATAGAATACACAGATTCATTTTTTTGATGTCTGCTTAAAGTACCATCAGCTTGAATAGCTATCATAAGTTGCTCTAATGGAGTAAGAGTACTATTATTACCAGTTCCTTTACCTGATACAGGTATTTTAGTAATATGATTTTCTTTTATATCTTTAACAGGCTTAAGTCTCCATTCCTTTACAGAATTAGTCCTATAAACTTGATTATGATTAGGAGTAAGATATACATATCTGTTTCTTCCAAGGCACATTTTACATATCTTACCTTTATAATTTTTCTTTATGAATCTTATAGGATTTACAAATTCTATAGAGCCATTATCTGTAAATTGAGCCACTTTCTCAGTACCTTCAAGACAATCAAATCTTTTATATCCTGCATCAGTGAGTATTTCAGTATCTCCTCTAAAGCATTCATCTGCCACCACTACATCAAAGCGAGAATTTTTATATTTATGCAAGGATTCATAACATTCTATTGTAACATAGTCAGACTTGATACCTCCCCATTTTTTAATCTCATCCTTCCAAGTTTGCTTGTGTACTGTCTTTGCCACAAGGATAAGTATAGTAGTAGGACATTCATCACTCATATAAACCCTATCACATATATGATTGATAAGGTCTATTGCTAATTTGGTTTTACCCATCCCAGTGATAAGCTCTAAAATAAGACATTTAGTTTTATCTATCTTTGATAAAGCCAAATTATGTACTTCCTCTCTTGTCATTGTTATACTAAATTTAATAATTCAAAATAACTTCCTGTTTACTTTAAATAATTGCACGTAGGCTCTCTTATATCCATCATCATACTGATTTTTCTTGTTATACCATAATAGTACAATGTATGTATCCCTTGATATAATTATATCAATCTTAGGAGAATATCTATTATATATTATGATAATGCAGATACATAGTACAATAAGAGATAATACATTTGATACTATCATACTATTTTATCTTTAAATAATAAACTAATAAACTAATAAACTAATAAACTAATAAATTGTTGAAAAGTAAAAAAAAATTAAGGGTAAGATACAATATCTTACCCTTGTAACATTAAAACATTATTAGTCAACAAATACATTATAAGTATATGAAATACCGTTAAAATGTTCTGCTATTCTCTTCATGTGAGAATCAAGTCTTTCTTCCTTACTCATGGTAATCCATTTATTTGGTTTAGACCATGAAGGGCAGGAATATGCTGAAACCATATCATCATATGCTTCCTTACATATGTTTAAGGTTTGAATGGCAGGTTTGCACTTTCTCACATTGAAGGTGATAATTTTTGGATTAGCTCCATTTTTATCAGTTACCTTCATAGAACATTCCTTCATCAAGGGATGGGTACTCTTCTTACAAAATTTACCATCCTTGTCTTTCTTCACAACTGTCTTTGGAGCAATTTTAAGGCACTCCTCCTTGCTGAACATTGTATTTCCTGGAATCTCAATGGTCAGACTTACTTTGATTTCACTCATTATTGATTTTATTTTAAATGTGAAAATAATAATAAATATAATAATAAACAAATATAAGAATAAACAAATATAAAAATGGATTCATTTCTTATTGAAAGAATGTCCTAACAAAGTCATACAGCTTTCCTGTTGAATCTTGTATTCAAGTCACTTAGCTTCTTCTTTATATCCCCACCTTGAAGCACTTGCATTTAATAAGTGGTAATAGCTTACCTATCAGCAAGTTTATTTTCATTATTCTGCCAATGGCTTTAAAGAAATAAAACTATAAATAAATTGTATCTCCACTGAGACTCGAACTCAGATATATAGTTTAGAAGACTATTGTTCTATCCCTTGAACTATGGAGACATATGAAAAAGCTTATATTCACATACCAGCTTTTTCTACAACAACATAAAACAATACTTTAACCTACTATATTACTTTAGTTTTTTAATTGTGAATACTCCATACTTGAACATATTTTTAAGTGCAAATCTCACGCAACTAACAAATGTTCTTGTACATACTCTCTTTGTTGTTCTTTTCCTCTTATGAAAAGTAACCAAATATTTATGCTTTTTCATATTTATTAAGATAAAATAATTTAAGTTGAAAATAATTTAAGCACATCTTCTGTACTAAATTCTACCTTGTTGTTGAAATTATTATCACGTATAAGATTTTTATTGTTTGAGGTATCATTATGTACAGAGATGTGCTCTATATATGAATCCATGACTACTCCTACACTCTGGTCAAGAAGGTTATGACATTTGGCATAGTTATATAACTCTGATATTGTCATAACTAATAGGATAAATTACTTTGTATTGGCTGCTCCATGTGGTTATAAGGATTATACAAGGATTATTTACTTAATTCCTCCTTGCTTTTCTTAATAAATTCTGAAACACTGGAAGTATCTTCTACAATAATTTCCTTTACAGTGTTTTCCTCATTCATTTGTCTCCATTCTTCCTCAGTAAGAGAAGCCCTTGCTTTAAACTTATTTTCTATGGATTTTCCACAAGAAGACAGTAACAGTGCTATGATAGGTATTATCAGGAAGATTATGATAAACCCGTATAACATTGTCTTATGGTCATTTGTATAATCTATCATATTTTATTTTTTTTTATTTTTATTTTAATTAATAAAGGCGGTTATAACTATTTATCACAAACTGTTATAACCTTGTTAATAAACACGTCTTATCGTATGAAATTACAAGTAATAATTATGGCTTTCCAATATCTTTATCTAAGTATTTTTACTTTCACTCTATTTTTCTTTATTCTCTTGGTATTTTTAGGATGTATGAGAATGTCTATACAATGTTTATGCCTTTTATTCATGACATCCTTAACTTCGTAAATACCATATCCTTCTATGTATACTCTCTTAGGCTTATTCTTTGGGAATAGCCATAATAAATCCCTACTTATCGCACACCATTTTATCTTATTATGTTTTAAATGATGAAGATTTATCTTACTGCCATCTGATGTAACCAATGGATGATTATCACATTGTGCTTTTACAGGTTGATAATAAGTAAGAGTTACATGAGTTATTTGTGCCTTACAATTTATTACACTAAGTGTTAACAGTATAAGAATACCAATAACACTTAGTGTAAATGATTTTAAATTATATATTTTTGTTTTATTCATTCATTTATTCATTGTATTTCTTATGAAATGTACTCAAGAAAGTTGAATCAAGCTCTTGTCTGAGATTAATATAATTAGACATATAATCTGAACCATCTTTATCCCAAATCTCATGCATATCCAATATGTTATCAGAGTAATTCAAACATTTTTCCATCATTAACATTGTATCATTTTGTCGTGCCATTATTACACTCATAATGATTATGGCCAATGTCATTAATGCTATTATGACTGTCATAATAATATTTGAATATATGATAGATGTTATATTTTTTGTTATTATCATTGTTTCCTTATATTATTATCTATTATACTATTCTAATCCAAATGTCTTGCAATACCAATTATGCAATGACAATATCTTGAACTCCTCAAATGTAATGTTCTTACGACATATCTGTATCATAGATACTATTATTATCATATTGATAAAGATAGTGGTTATACTAAGTCCATCTATCGCAAGAACAATCATAGATGTATAAAGGGCTGTTGCCCATAGTAACAACCCTTTTAAGATTAATTTCATTCTTTCCATAACTTATTATTTATAAATCACCATTTAGCAATCCTATTATGAGTCCTGTAATTATACTACCAATAAGCAAGCTTACAATATATAATATTATTTCCATATTATCTGTATTGTCTCTTTTAACTTTATTACTTCTTCAGGAGAAACAGGAACTAATCTGCCAAAGCATTTGATATACGCTTTTTTCTTAATTACTATTTCTTCCTTATCTACCATTTCTAAAAATATTTTATGGTTTTCTCTTAAAAATTTTATATGTAGTTTCTTTGATTTCTTATAATCTTTTGAACTACAAATAGCATTGGGATTTATTCTATATCTTGCCATAACTTAGTCTATTAGGCCTCATGTTCACAAAAGTAAATAGCAACTTTTTGTTTATTTGTTGTTATATTTAATCCTTTGATTACATGTTTATGTTGTTAGAATAACAGTAAAAACAGTCATACATTAATAAAGTTAAACTTTTTTATATATGATTTAATAGGGTGTATAAGGTATGGGATTTTGACAAATCAACGCTTTAACCAACACCTCTAAACTACTGATAATCAGAGAGTTAACTCTATTAAAATCTAAAGGATTAACTCTATTAATGTATGAATGTATTACTTATGAAAGTAAAAAAAAGTAAAAAAAAATAAAAGGAGAGGACCTGAGTCCTCTCCTGCTTTTAGAATGTTGCCAATGTAGGAGCACCACCCTGAGCTTCCTCATGCAAAAGCCAGAAGCTATCTCCCTCTGGAGTAGACACATTGCTCAGCATAGGATGCTGAGGAATGCCTTTGAGAGCTACAGCTCCTGTATTAGCACCATAGGTGAAGAATAGTTTGCCAGTGTGTGGATTCTTCTTTACTTCAAGTTTCTCTACATGCTGTGCTGCCTTAAACTGCTCAACTGTCAATGTCTCATTAAATACTAAATTGTTCATAGCTAAAATGTTTAAAATGTTAATAATGTTAATGCCCAGAGGGGTATAGCCCCAGCAGGCTAAGGGATGGGGAGGGTGTGGTTGGTGTATCCCTCCCTCATATAAATATAACCCATTTGAAAAAAAAATAAAAAATAAAAAAAAATAAAATTATTTTAGAACCATATAAAATATGTATAAGTAATTTATTTAGTTAATTTTCTTTAAAGGATTTGCATATATTATTTTTTATCACTATCTTTGCACCACTGTTGGAGTAGCAAGTACTACAGAAGTAGAGATATGTCTTATTCTCTTTAATACATAAAGACCCCCTTATAAGTAGGATGTTATTTGGTTGCAGCAACTTTAGGACTGGGAGAACCTCCTTTAGATAGGCTACAGGTAAGCAACCCACTTGAAGTGAATTACAAATACAGTAGATAACCGAGCTTTAGGTCAAGACTTCAAGGGTAGTGTAAGGACTACAGAGATAACTCAAGGATGAAAACTAATAATAATAAACGGGGTAATAGACTACTTATAAGTATGCAAGCCATGATGCTGGCAGGGGTTCCTTTTGCTTGAGAGGGTGAGAATATTTAATAGATTACTTCTGTTGGAATAAGGAATAATAGTATATGGGAAATTGGAAACATAGATTGGTAATGTCTGGTATATCTACAAGGTGTTATACTGTGGATGACATGGAAATGACAGAGCAATTCAAGACTACTGCCAAGTATAGAAAATGGAAAGAAGAAAGGGAGAATAAAAGAAAGAAACTTCTTAAGAGAAGAAAGGTTACTAAGAAAGAGGCATTTGAGAAGGCTTATGGGGATTATACTCCAGAATATAATAAACTAAAGGTATGTTCGGATGTTAGGGCAAGATATTAAGGAAAAGAGTATTAAGATATTAAAATGGGTATGGCAATTGCCTCAAAATCTATTAGCTTTATGCTTGGAAGATTTGCTATGCAAAGCTGCATTGAGAAGATATAAAGTCAATGATGTTACTATAATAATAAGTTATGTGATAGTATCAGCTATGTCCCTTGGTAATTATATATTTATCAACCCTAAGTACTTATCTACTTCCATTAGACATGAATATGGACATTGTAGGCAATCGGAAATACTAGGACCTTTGTATTTACCTATTATAGGTATACCTTCCTTATTACATAATATAATAAGGGTTTTATGCAGAAAGATAGGTATCACATGGAACTATTATAGCTTTTATACAGAACATTGGGCTAATAAGTTGGTAGGACTACAGTAAATAGAGATTTACAAAGCAAGAATAACAATATCAGGATAACATATATTAATATAAAGGTAGAAGTTATATTACATCTACATGACCAAAGAATAGTATTTAAATCTGAAAGGTGGGGAACAGGTTTAAGTGCTCTACTTTTATCAAAGACAATAAAAGTAGCTTTTATTCATGTGAGGAATATTGCTTTAACCAATTGTCTTAAAGTGATATTCCTCTTTTATTGCCTCATAGTATAGGTGGTTATTACACAGGATTTTGGCTCCTGTAACATAAGTTCGAGTCTTATTGAGGTAACAGACAATAGAAGAAATGCCCTCTTAGTACAATGGATAGTACATGAGTCTTCTAAACTTAGAATATAGGTTCGATTCCTGTAGGGGGCACTATTAGTTTTCATGTTTTCATGTTTTTCATAGTGTTGAACTTTAAATTTTCAACTCTCTTTTTGACAGTTAGAGGCTAAAGAAATTGTTATTTGTTCCTCTCTTGTAGAGGAACTTTGGGTCTTTAGTTCAAAGGTTAGAACAATGGACTGTTAATCCATAGATATAGGTTCGATTCCTATAAGTCCCGCAAATTATATTTCTTAATAAAAAGTATGATAGGATGAATGGCTTATCTAATATCAAAGGTTATATCAGTAAACTGATAAGAAATAACACAGGGGTTTCATCCAAGAACTTCTTTCTTATATCAGTTACCCTTATAGGACTGATATTATTGTTGGTTCCTGCTATATTGTTGATAGTGGAGGTATGCTATAATCATACTATACATACAGACTTAAATGGGCTTGCTGCCTATATAGGTGCTGTTGCTGGGGTATTTGCATCAGCAGGTATTACCAAGGCATGGTCTGAAAAGTATGAAAAATAATATTTCCCCAAAGCATTGATGGTGGATGCTCAGGACTTTTAATCCTGATAGTAAGGTTCGACTCCTTATAGGGAAACATAACATATTATTAACTCCAAATTTTTAATTGTTATGAAAAAGTTTATTTCATTATTTAAAAGAATGGTCAAAGCTTATTTTAAATTAGCTTCTTTAAATTATGCTTGGACACCTACAGGAACTATTCCAATTGGAATATAGTTCCTTTTATGTTGGAGGAGATAATAATAAATTAATTGAAATTGTAATTATTGAAACTATATTATGAAAGAAAAACTTTTGAGTGCATTGAGAAAAATAACTCCCAAGTGGTTGATGGAAAGTAATAGGTTAAAACATTTTTATTATGCTATCCCTATAGGGTTTTGTCTTACTATCTTATGTGTTTTAGGTGCAGCCTCAGCTATGGAATTTAAAGATACCCAATATGGAAATAAGTGGGATTGGCTTGATTGGGCAGCTACTATGCTTGGAGGTTTGGTAGGACAATTATTATTCATAGGATTGAATGTAATTGCTTAATAAAGTACTATTATATATTCTTGTAAAGTTACAGAATGTTAAATCTTTTAATATATTAAAGATAAGCTAAAAATAATAATAAAATAATTTGGTAGTATCAATTATTTTACTTATCTTTGCAATGTTAAAATAAAAGAATATGATAGAAGGAGAAAATTTATTTACACCAATGGAGACAGATAGAACTATAGAGATAACAGGTTCTCAGTTCTTTATTAACTTCTTAAATCAACTTGAAGGTTGGAAAACCAAGTGTAAGAATTTACATTGGGCAGCCCCTAAGAAGAACATTCATGTATATCTTGATGAGTTTTTAAATATATTGTCAGACTATCAGGATAGTCTTGCAGAAGGGTACATGGGAATACTTGGTAAGATGCAACCTAATGCCATTAAGGGCACCTCGAGTGAAGCATTAAATGCTTTTGATTTCATAAATGAAGTTAAGACTACCACTATTGCATTCTATGATAAGATTCCTCAAGATACCATATATAAAGGTATAACATCTGAATGTGAAACCTTTATCCAAAATATAAATAAGTATAAGTATTTATTTAGTTTATGTGATGTAAGGCTTTACTAATAAGAGGCTCAATGGTGGAATTGGGATACACAAGGGACTTAAAATCCCTCGCCTTTATGGATTGGGGGTTCAAATCCCCCTTGAGCTACTTGCCTCTTTAGTATAAAGATTTATTACATTTGATTTGTAATCAAAAAATACAGGTTTGATTCCTGTAAGAGGCTCTTCATGTGTATGAAAGTCATAGCTTATTTGATGAGAGATACACACCCCTTGCACAAAATAAGCCCCTGTGGGTAGCTGTTCCCACTTTAAATAAGATAAGCTGTATAATTGGTGTGGTGAAGGGGAGTTAAGGATAAGATTAACCTTTCATGTAGAGTACTTAAAGAGCACTATAGGTGACTATAGAATGTATGTTTTATAACTTAAAAGCTGTACAAAGCTCTACTTTTTATATTTAAAATTAGTATTATGGGAGAAGTAGAAAAAATAAAGATAAAGGAAACTAAAAAACCTAATAATTTAGAAGGGACTCCATTAATGATGGTAATGACAAGTTCTACAATCAGGGGCATTGTCATGCTGGCTAATGAGAAAGGAATTAAGAAGAATGATATAGTTTCCTTAATTAAGGAGAAAGACCAATTTGTATTAATTTATTTTAAATAAAAATTGAATATGGAAGAGCAGAAGACTGTGGAAAGACCCTTAATGAATGAGGAAGAATTTAGAGATTATATAAAAGAGAATAGAGTAGATACTGCTAAAGATTTATATGAAAAAAATATTCTTCATCTAAGTACTTATGAGGCAATAAGTAAATTTAAGTCTATAAGAAGAGCAGTAAAGAGAGGGCATGTATCTCTTGATGGTATTATTTTTCCTAAAAGACCTTTTAGTAATAAAGCTAATACATGTAAGAGAAAAGGTCATCATAGTAAGGCTATTAATGAAAGAAAGAAAAGTATTTATGAGCAACTTAAACATAGAAAAGCAGCCTAATGAATATGATAAGATACCAGTATTGTACTGCAAACATTGTTTATCATTGAAGATTAGGAATATTAAAAGCCTTGAGGATTCTGATTATTGTGATGAATGTGGTACCACTAATATTGGTGAATGTTCAATAGATGAATGGGAGACTCTATATAAGAATAGGTATGGGCATAGATACCTTGAGAGCTATCAATCATTTAATAATATGTAGGATATTATATATATAAGGTACTTTAAGGATAGAGTATAAGATACTACAAAATACTATAAATAATATATAAAATAATATATAAAATAATATATAAAAATGGAAGAGAAGAAGAAAATTGTAAGTATGCACTCTGATGCACAGAAAACAGAAAGACCAGAGAAAATGTCTTATGAACAGTTGGAGAATATAGCCCATCAGCTTAGTGAGCAGAACAAACAGTTGTATATGAAATTGCAAACTGCCAATATGACCAATTTGTTCAAAAGATTGGATTACTTGTTCAAGGTAGTTGAAAATGGAAATATGTTCAAACAGGACTTCCTTGATAAGTGTATTGCCGAGATTGAGGAACTTATGACAGTTCCTGAAGAGACTGAGAAAGATAATAAAGAAGAGGAAACCTCAGATATTAAAACTGAAGAGTAGAATATAGAATGAAGGAAGAGTGGAGAGATATAGAAGGATATAATGGATTATATCAAGTATCCAATCTTGGTAGAGTTAGATGTGTTAGAATATTAAAACCTGCATTTACTGGAGATGGCTACTTAAAGGTGGTTCTTCAGGATAGAAGAAATATTAAAACATCTACTATACACAGATTAGTAGCTAAATCTTTCCTACCTAATTATTCTGATGATTTACAAGTGAATCACAAGAATGAAGTTAAAACTGACAACAGAGTAGAGAATCTTGAAATGTTATCTTCAAAAGATAACAATAACTATGGTAGCAGGAATGAAAGAATATCTAAAGCTTTAGGGAAAAGAGTTATCCAACTTACTATATTTAATGAACCTATAGCTGAATACTATTCTACATCTCAAGCATCAAAGCAAACTGGTATTTCTCATAAAAATATTGCTACCTGCTGTAGAGGAGAAAGAATTTCTGCTGGAGGGTATAAATGGAAATATAAAGATGGTTAAGAAAGCAAATAACATCGTCAGAATACCCACTTCATTAGATGGTAAATTCTTTAAATATTGGTTTGAGTTCCTAAAACCTTTTCATAAACTTACTGACAGGGAGATTGACATAATTGCATCCTTTGTTAAACAAAGGTATGAACTTAGTAAAGTTATCAAGGATAATGACATACTTGATAAGGTTACAATGAGTGAAGATACAAAAAAGAAAGTAAGGGAAGAATGTAATATTACTTTACCTCATTTTCAAGTAATTATGGGTAAGTTAAGAAAGAATAAGGTTATTATTGATGGTAAGATTAATCCAAGATTTATTCCTAACATTGATGAGGAGACTGGAACTTTCCAATTATTATTACTTTTTGAATTAAAATGATTTACCCTGATATAATCAGTAAGGTTTCAGAAGAGTTGAATTTACCAAAGGAAGTGGTGGATAAGACATATAAGGCATTTTGGTTATTTATTAATAAAACCATAAAGTCCTTACCATTAAAGGAGAATCTTAATGAAAGGGATTTTGCCAAATTAAGAACTAATTTTAACATTCCATCACTGGGTAAACTGACTTGCACTTATGATAGGATGTTAGGTATGAAAAAGAGACTCAAGTTTATTAAACAAATAAGGGAAAAGAAATGAAGAAATTGTTTATTAGTCAGCCCATGAAGGGTAAGACACATGAAGAAATAGAAGCTGAAAGAGCCAAAGCTGTGGAAGAGGCTAAGGCAGTACTCAATGATGATGTAGAAGTGATTGATAGCTTCTTCAAAGATGCACCAGTAAATGCAAGACCTCTATGGTTCTTGGGTAAATCAATTGAGCTATTATCTGTGGCAGATGCTGTATATTTTGCTAAAGACTGGGACAAATATAGAGGTTGTAAAATTGAGCACTCTTGTGCTGTAGAATATGGTATAAAAGTTATTGAGTATGTTGAAGGTTAAGAAAATAAAGCCAATGTTCACTGCACTTATCACTACAATGGATAAGTATGAACATGATATGATGGTAGGAGACCTTATAGATATTCATAGAAAGGAAGGTAGTCTTAAGGAATATCAGAAAGTACTTGCAGTAGGTAGCTCTGTCAGAGATATTAAGGTAGGTGACTTAGTGTGGATTAATCCTACAAGATTTGGTGTAAAGAAACATAGAGAAGGTTCTTTAAAAGATGGAGTGATAACTGATAATCCTATTATAACTTACAACTTTGATGTTGTTGAGATGGATGGAAAGCAGTGTTTGTTACTGCAAGACAGGGATATTGACTTCATTATTGAGGAGTATGAGGAAGTTCCTGATAATTCCTCATCAAGTATCAAATCCAAGAAATAGAAGATATTAATTTAATATATAAGCATCAGGATTAATTTTCTGATGCTTTTTTTATTTTTATTTATGAGAGTAGAAGATATTGTAGAGGTATTCAATGAACATATTGAAGCCAAAAGGAAGGAGATAGGTATTAGTACCAATGGCCATTTGGTATTGCAAAGAACCATTGAACCTAACTCTACATTCAAGGTGTATAAAACATATGAACTAATTTTATGGTTTGTGAAGAATAAGGAGAAACAACAGGTATTAAGTTTATCCCAGACTATCAGGGTAATTAGTGGTCAGGAAGAAAAGGCTAATAAAGATACAGATATGCTTTTTACATTAGGTATGATTAATCTAATAGGTTCTGATAAGTATGAACATATAATAAAGGGAGAGCTATGAAATTATTGAAATATGAGGGGTATAAGCTTACATTTGAACCAGAGTTACTTACTTTAAAAGTATTTAAGAAACTATATACAAGGGATAAGTCCAGAACTAAGGAAAGGTTTATCCAAGACCTTGGATTTATTTATTTTTATATAGACCCAAGAAGTGATTACCAGTATATTACTGATGAAGAAGATAGGATGAAAGCTATTATAGAAGGTGAGGGATTACCTACTACTTTTAAGATAGACACTGACTTAGACAATGCCATAGAGTACTATAAGAAGTTCAGGCCTACCTCTGCCTTATTACTTGAGGATACTAGAGTTGCAGTAGATAAACTTAGAAAAGCTCTTAGAGACATAGACTTGGATGCAAGAGATGACAAGGATAAACCTATATACACCCTTAATTCAATCACTGCTACCATTAAGATGGTCCCTTCACTTATAAAGGACTTGGATGAAGCAGAGAGAGCTATAGCCAAGGAGATAGTACAGAATGACAAGGTTAGAGGAGCTGTTGAGAAAAGTATGTATGAGGACTTATAAACTTAAAAGTATGAAGATAGATAGATTTAACAATAAGAAATTTGAGCTATTTGGTACTACCTATGTCATTAAAGTAGTGGGCATCTTGGCTAATAATGATAACATGTACCAATATGGTATTACTTATAATGCTAAGAAAGAAATACATATTAGTAAGAAAGTTGGAGATTCCATACAACCTGAGTCAGAGGTATACTTAACATTAGTACATGAGATAGTTCATTGTATACTTGATGCAGGTCAGTATAATGAAGAATCACAAAATGAGGCTTTAGTAGAATGGTTATCCAGATGTATAGTATCTTTGTTGAAACAAAAAATCTTAGTAGCATAATATGACTGAATTAATAAAGACCAATAAATACCAGACTCCTATAACAGAAGAACTACTTAGTCAATATCCTGATGAGGTAAGAGAGCAATTTATGGATTTTATATCTACTGTACCTTTTATTCAGAATCTTATATCTCCTTCAAGACCTGCTATAGAAACCCTCCCTAGAGATTCCCAAGGTAGGGCTATAGTGGATATAGCCAATCCTCCTACCTTTGAAAATGCAGATTGGTTCAGACAGCCAGCATTATTTTTCTTAAAGAATGGTTGCTATACTTTTCTTAGGCCTAACAGTAATCCTAATAGTGAATATAGAAAATATTGGGATAGAGAAATAGACAGATGCTATAATGGGCTTCTTAGGGATACTGATGGTATGTATATTCCAGGCTATCTTTATTGGTTTCTTAACTATTGTCCTATGATGATTAATAAGTACAAGGAAGGACAAAGGAAAGCCATAAGAACTGAAGGGTTTGCTTATTTCTTTGAAGGTATCTGGTGGAGATACTTATATCTTAAGGCTGCAAGAGATGAAGGACATCATGCAGTAGAATTAGCAAAGAGAGGATGTGGTAAGAGTTTTAGTTTATCAGCTATAATGACCCACAATCTTATTTTGGGGGAATCCAAAGAAGCAAATAAAAGATGTATTACAGTACTTACAGCGTATCAGAAAGAATATCTTAAAGATGATAAAGATGGCACATTAAGCAAGTTTGTTCCTACTTTATCTTTCTTATCTAAGAATACTCCTTTTCCTAAACTTATGCTAAAGCAATCTTCAAATGAAATGACTTGGCAAATGGGGTATAAGGATGAGTATGGTAGAAACCAAGGTTCATTAAACCAAGTTATGGGAGTTTCTGCCAAGGATGATTCAGATAAATTAAGAGGAAAAAGAGGTTATATCTTATTTGAAGAATTTGGTAACTTTCCTTCTCTTCTTGACCTGTATGATGTAACAAGAAAATCAGTAGAAGATGGCGATTATACTTTTGCTTTAATGTATCTTGTTGGGACCGCAAATAATAAAGAGGCTAATTTCCAATCTGCCAAAACTCTATTATATGCTACAGAATCCTATAATATTGAGTCCTTAAAAAATGTATATGATAAGAAAGGACAAGGCAGAGATACTTTTGGTTTCTTCTTTCCTTCTTATATAAATAGGGCAGGATGTTATAATAAGGATGGTGTAAGTGATGTGGTAAAAGCCCTTTTGCAAGTACTTATGAATAGATATAAGGCTAAGTATGGAGCAGACCCAACATCAGTATTAAGAGTTATAGCAGAAGACCCTATTACTCCTGCTGAGGCTATTATTAAGGTTAAAGATGCTTATTTCCCTGTAGCTGCATTGAATGAAAGAGCACAGCAGCTTGACACTAACCCAAGTATATATGATGATATATATATAGGAGAGCTATTTATGGGAAGTTCAGGTCAAGTGGAATTTAGACCTACAGGAGAGACTCCTATTAGAAAATTCCCAGTGGCCAATGATACAAAAGGAGCATTGGAAATATATGCAATGCCTGAGAAAGATAGTACAGGCACTGTGTTTAATGATAGATATATATTAGGCTATGACCCTACAAACAATGACCAAGCAGAATCTCACTCACTGGCTTCTGTATTTGTATTTGACTTGTTTACTGATAAGATAGTAGCTGAATTTACAGGTAGAACAGACTTTGCCGATGATATGCATGAGATAGTGAGAATGCTATGCTTGTTCTATAATGGTAAGGTAATGTATGAGAGTAATATCAAAGGTTTTTATTCTTATATGGAGAAAATGCACTCTACTTACCTGCTTGCAGATACCCCACAGTATCTAAGAGACAAACAAATTATAAAGTATAGTAGTTTTGGTTCTTCAGCCAAAGGTATATCTGCTATAGCTCCTGTGAATAACTTTGCCAACAGGCTTATAAAGGATTGGTTTAATAAGTTGGTACCTGTTGAGTATACTGATGAGAATGGTAATAAGGAAATAAAACAAGTTCCATCTCTATATCTCTTAAAGACAAGGGCACTAATTGAGGAGGCTATACAATTTACCCCAGAGATTAATGTGGATAGAATAAGGGCATTAGGTATGGTAATGTTGTATAGAGAGGAATATATAATACTTTATGGTAATAATCTTAATAAGGAATCCAGAGAGAAAGTAAAGAAGGATGACCCTTCAAACGATGCTTTCTTTACTAGAAACTATGACTTTAGGTTTAAGCAGTAAATTTAGCAAAAATGATTAGTACAGATTACTAATTTATTTATATGCTTGCAGGATAGCATAATTTTATTTATCTTTGCATGGTATTAAAAAAAATAAATTATTTATAGATTTTCCTCTGCTTCAGAGGCATAATGGGTACTTGAGAAAGTAAGTCAATATTGTCATGGAAAGAGGAAAACTGCTTATGGATATAATGTAAATATGAGTACTTTTATAAATTTACCACCACAGCAGTTATCCTTTTCAAAAAAGAATAGAAAATGGAGAGCTGCTCATTTGGATTGGGCAGATTCAAAGACTTTCTTTAATTATAGCTTGGTCAGGAAATCCGTGATACATAAGAAAATTAATTATGACTTATTGGATGGGAAACTTCACATGAGTGACCTTGAAATGATTTTGAATCCTGAAAAGTTACATGCAGGCTTTATTCCTGATAAGATACAGCATTATCCTATCATGAATAGTAAGCTGAATGTATTAAGAGGAGAAGAAAGCAAGAGAGTTTTTGATTTTAAGGTAGTAGTTACCAATCCTAATGCTATCACTGAGATAGAAAATAATAAGAAGCAAGAAGTCTTGCAAAAGCTACAAGAATGGGTATCCAATACTTCCTTGTCAGAGGAAGAGGCTAACCAAGAACTTGAGAAAATAAATGACTATTATACCTATGAGTGGCAGGACATGAGGGAGGTAAGAGCTAATGCTCTTCTTAATCATTATATGAAGGAGTTGAATATTCCTATCTTGTTTAATCAAGGAATTATGGATGCCATGGCAGTAGGAGAGGAAATGTATCAATGTGATATTGTAGGAGGTGAACCTACCATTGAAAAATTGAATCCCAACAAAGTGAGAATATTCAAGTCTGGATATAGTAACAAGATTGAGGATGCTGACATGATAGTCATTGAAGACTATTGGTCTCCAGGCAAAGTTATTGATACCTTCTATGATGTGCTGACAAAGAAAGACATGGAATATATAGAGAAGATACCTGACAATGTTGGGCAATCATCTACAGATTCTATGGATAATATAGATGAAAGATATGGTTTTGTCAATAACCATATGGTAGGAGACGAGATAAACACAGAAGGTTTCTTTTGGGACCCTATGGGAGAGTATGATGGAGTAAACAATTCACTACTTCCTTATGATGTTGCAGGAAACTTGAGAGTACTTAGGGTATATTGGAAGTCAAGGAGAAAGATTAAGAAGGTAAGAAGTTATGACCCTCAGACAGGGGAAGAAATGTTTAACTTCTATCCTGAGACTTATGTAATAGATAAGGATGCAGGGGAAGAAGAGGAGATATTCTATATTAATGAAGCATGGGAAGGGACTAAAATTGGTACAGATATTTATGTCAATATGAGACCAAGAGTAGTTCAGTATAACAGGCTAAGCAATCCTTCAAGATGTCATTTTGGAATTATAGGTTCTATTTATAACCTTAATGACAACAGACCTTTCAGCTTAGTGGATATGATGAAGCCATACAATTATTTGTATGATGTAATACATGACAGATTGAATAAGTTGATAGCAAGGAATTGGGGTTCATTGGTAAGACTTGACTTTGCCAAAAAGCCTAAAAGCTGGGATGTAGAGAAGTGGTTATATTATGCAAAGACTATGGGTCTTGCAGTGGAAGATAGTTTTAATGAAGGCAATGTAGGTGCAGCCACAGGTAAACTTGCAGGAGCATTGAATAATGCTTCTACTGGGGTAATTCAAGCTTCTGATGGTAATCAAATACAACAATATATCAACCTTCTTGAGTTTATCAAGATGGAAATGTCAGAAGTAGTAGGCATTACCAAGCAGAGGGAAGGTCAAGTAAGTAATAGAGAGACAGTAGGAGGAGTAGAAAGAGCCACCTTACAATCTTCACATATTACAGAGTGGTTGTTTGTAGTCCATGATGATGTCAAGAAGAGAGTATTGGAATGCTTATTGGAGACAGCTAAGATAGCATTAAGAGGTAGAAGCAAGAAATTCCAATATATTCTATCTGATAATTCTATGAAAGTAATGGATATAGATGGAGATGAATTTGCAGAGGCTGATTATGGTCTTGTAGTGGATACCAGTAATGGTGTCCAAGAGTTAAATTCAAAGTTAGATACTTTGGCTCAGGCAGCCCTTCAAAATCAATCATTGTCATTCTCTACTATTATGAAGTTATTTAACTCATCTTCACTTGCTGAGAAACAAAGACTTGTTGAAAAGGATGAGAGAAATATTCAGGAAAGACAATCTCAAGCACAACAACAGCAGTTGCAGGTACAAAAGCAAGAGATAGAACAAAAAACTCAATTGGAGCAAGCTAAGATGCAACAGGAAGATGCTCTTAATCAAAGGGACAATGAGACAAAGATTCTTATTGCACAGATGCAAACTTCTAACAAAAATAATGAGGAAGATGGTATAATAGAGCCTGAATATTCACAAGAAGCTAAAGATAAGTTAATGGAGTCAATGAGACAATTTGATGAAAGGCTAAAACTTGATAGGGAGAAATTGGAACTTGATAAGGACAAGTTAAGTTCTGATATAAGACTTAAAGAAAAGCAGATAAATAAAACAACTAAAAATTAGATAAATGAATACTCTTAAAGATATTATAGAAAGTTTTAAGGAGCCTACTCCTCAAAGTTTATGGCTTAACGAAGGAAAATTAAGATATTATGGTTCTAAAGGATGGACATTGATAAATGATGATTCTGAGGACAGACAGGAGCTTGAGGAAAAAGTAGATAGTTTAGACAAGGAAATGGGTAAAGTAAAACAAGACTTAGCTACATTGGATTCCAACCAAGATATAATTGAGCTTCAAATAGGTAATACAGAAGATGTTAAAGCTTCAAACTTGGAAAAGCTAAAGTCTATGCAAAATAATGACCATACTTTCTTTGCTGATATAAACTATGGTTATGGTACTGCATCTTGGTTACCTTCAACAGGAGGTAGTGCTTTGATTATTACTAATGATGGCCATGCCGTAAAATACACTATAGCAACTGACGGAGGCTTGACTAAAGGCAATGAATTTACCTTAAAGGATTATACCTATACTTTACCTACTGCTTCTAGTAGTGTGTTAGGAGGAGTAAAAATAGGTGCAAATATTACTATTACAAATGGAGTTATTAGCACTACTGCCCAACAGCAGGTAGATTGGAATGCTACCACTGGTATTACATCAATTGCAAATAAGCCTGCTGACTTAGCAACAGATAAGGAACTTTCTGATGGTCTGGCTACTAAAGTAGATAAAGTAGAAGGGAAAGGATTAAGCACTAATGATTTTACAGCTGATTATAAGACTAAACTTGATGGTATTGCAAGTGGTGCCAATAAGAGTGTTGTTATGACAGCAGCTACTGCTGATGCAGCTGGAACCTCTGGATTAGTGCCTGCCCCAGCAGCAGGTAAGCAAGGTTCTTATTTGAGAGGAGATGGTACTTGGACAGTATCTACAGATACTAAATATACTCTTCCAGCAGCTACAAAAGAGGCTTTAGGAGGAGTAAAGGCAGGTACAAATATAGCAGACTTGGCTACAGATGCTACCCTTGCTACAGTAATAGGGGCTGTCAATACTCTACTTACCCAGTTAAGAACAGTGGGTGTATTAGTTTCATAAAAACAATAAGTAACAATGGCAAAGATAAAAACACTAAAAGAAGAACAGATAGTTAAAGGGACTTCTACTGAAGAAGTATATCCTAGAACTTTAGCAATGGCAGTACATACAGAAAGCAATACTACTGTGCAGGAAGAATTGAATAATCTTAAAAAAGATAAGGCTAATGTTAAGGATTTACAAGAAGCAATTACTGAACTTGAGGAGAATAGAGTACTTGTAGAAGGTGATATTATTAATATGCCTGATGAAGAAGATTTGACTACTGTAAATAATAAGTTACAATTTAAAGATAGAATCCCAAATCCAGATAAATTTATTAGTAGAGGGTATAAGATACTAAGACCTAACCCCCAACAGGTAAATAAGTATAATCTCAAGATTACAACAAAAGCTGCTAAAAATGGTAATATTACTGTAAATGGTACTATCATTGCTATTACTACAACAATGGATACTAATGCTATTGAGAAAGCCATACAAGCTACTCAGACTAATGTTGGTTGGGATGATACTAAAGGTGTTACTGACTTTAATGCAAGTCCTACTGTGGATTATGGAGAAACTGGTGTTACTGGAAGAATAGATACTGTGCAGAAGACTATTAATCTTCTTACACAGGATGTAATTAACGAACCTAATACTAATTATATATGTAATTATGATATAACACTAAATAAAGATTTAAATTTTGGTAAAAATTCTACATTAAATCTTAATGGAAATATTATAGATTTTAATAATTATACTATTAATAGAAATATTGTAATTAAGAATGCAAAAATAAAAAATTATAAATATTATATAACAAACGTAAATACTTTAGAAAATTGTTATTTTGATGATGAAACTAAGATAAGCCTCCAAGGAAATGTATCTATAAAATTTAATATAGATAGTACTTTATTAAAAAATGGTAAACCACTATATAATCTATTTAGATATTGTTTTAATGATTTATTAGAAGAATTGTATAAACACCCATATACAGAAAATACAGGATGGTATAAAATAATAATTCCAAATTATACAAACGGTATTTTCTATATTGATAGGCCTATTATAATAAAAAATAGATATGAAATAGATTTTAATAATATCAGTATAATTCCTACTGATGATTATAGTTATGATTCTTGTATTATATATGAGAGTAATACAGTATATGCTAATATAGTAGAAAGCGAAATTAAAAATCTTGCTATTAATATAGCTAATAATATATATCCTAATATAAAGAAAGTAGTTGATTGTACTAACTTTGGTGGGAAATGTTCTAATATAAGTATTAATTTAGGTAAAAACAACACATATGGGTTTTATCAACCTATTGGAACTCCTTACAGTTCTTATTCTGATAGAAAAATATTAAGAAGAATAGAGGTCACTCATGATTCTAGTACTATAGAGAGCAAAAGTAAAATAATAAATATTTTTGCATTTGGAGATGGAAATATATTTGAGCAATGTATATTAGGAAATACTTTAATTATTGGAGGAAGAGCTACTATAATAAATGGCAATTTGAACGATATATGGAATTTCTATAATACTATTACTACTTTTAACGGATGTTATTATGAAGTAGGCCAATTTAATATTTTAAATAGCAAAGTAACTTTTTCCAATTGCTTATTAACTGCTGATAATGTAATAACAGATAATAATAGAAATTATAAAGGGGATTTTATCGCAATAGATAATAATCAAGCTAAGGATATAATATTGCCTATTTTAAAAGAAATGAACTATAATATTTCAAGTATTACAGGAAAATATTCTGTAGTATATTTTGAAAATAATTTTTGGCAATATACTACTTGGGGACTATCAAATAAAAATTCTGGTAATGTTATAGATGCTAATGAAAATAGTATAATACATGGTCTTGAAGAACAAAATTCCAGCTATTTAGATAAATATGCTAGTAGTAATAATACTCCAATAATTAAAGGTAATTTTATAGACAATATAGAATACAAGATAGATAATCCTACTTTTTTAATCGAAAATATAAATAATGCCTTTTCTAATGGCAATGATTATGAGATATTAGGTATTGATTGGACAGAAGAAGAATGTTCTAAAGATATAAATATTGGACTATATATATGTCTATCAAAAAAGAGAAAACTTTATTATAGAGTTCATAAAGGAGTTTATCATAATGTTACTAATAAAATATTAAATCAAGCTATTATCAATAATAATAAACTTCCTTTATATGGAGTTTTTACAACTATGATAGACAACGAAAAATATGTAGTTAGTATTCATAATAAATGTTCATATAAATCTATTTCTGAAAATATAATAGATACCAAATTTGATAATACTTCTGTGAATAATGAATTATTAAAATCTGCTATAGATAAGTATAAATATCATAATGCAGGTAATCTTTATATAGAAGATGCTGAATATTATGATATGCTTGATAATAGTCAATTTAATAGATGTACTCACAAATATGGATTTGATAAAGATAAAATAACAGCATGGTGTGATTCTATTCCTCAATATGGTATATGGACTGTTGGAGACAAAGTAATAGTAGGTAATAATACTTATATATATAATGGTAAAGATTGGACTAATGAAGATGGAACATTACCATCTAAAGTAAATATAATATAATATGACAATACAAGATATAACATTTAATATAGTAAATAGCAGTGATACATATTCTAAATATGTTCCTGCTGATTATGTTTCAGCTCATGCTTGGGATACTATAAAAGACAAAGCTCCTTTCTTTTATATAGGTATCACAAAAGATGGTGATGCAGCAGCAACACCTATTGAGATTACATCTGATTTTAATGGTTTGACAAGTACTGTGAATGCTAACAAACTTAATGAGATAGATATTAATGGTAACAGATTTTCTTATGCAGATAACAAGATTAAGTTTGATGCCAATGGTAAGTCAGCAATGACTATTACTTATGGTGCATTAGGATTAAGAGGAAAAGGTAGTGCTATTATTAATTTCAAGGATGTAAATGCCAATAATACTATTAGTAAGACAGCACAAGTTGAAACTCTTGATTATATACAGTCTTTATTTAAAGATGCTAATAAGATATATAAGATTACTAGAGATATTGATTTAAATGGTGGTACTTTAAACTTACCAAGTGGTTGTACTTTAGATTTTCAAGGTGGTAGTTTTAGTAATGGTACTTTGAATGGAAATCATACTTCTGTTATGGGGGTTGTTAAAATAACTGCTACAAGAAGTGGGGGTTTTAATGACTATGATACTACAGCTAATCGTCCTACTAATCCTACTACAGGTCAAATGTTTTTTGATACTACATTAAGTAAATGTATTGTTTATAATGGTACTGCTTGGGTTAATGTTGATGGCAGTGCTTTATCTTAACAATAGAAGTTAAGATGTAAATGTCTATTTACAACTGAATAAATATTATGGTAAAATATGTAAGAATAACTATATTTATATTGGTAGTATCTTTACTTGTGAGTTCTCATATTTTATATAACAAATATCAAAAGCTTAAAAAGGAGATTTCAGTATCAATGTCTAATCAGAAGGCATTCATAGCTGAGAATTCTTCTTTAAAAGAAAAGAATAAGGTATTCAAATTTACCATAGAGCAACTTAATTATTATAATGACTCTATCCTACAAAAGATGAATAGTATTAGGAAAGAGTTAAAGGTAAAAGATACTAATTTAAAACAAATGCAATATCTCTTATCAGTATCTACTAAAAAAGACACAGTACTTTTTACTGATACAATATTTAAAGATAGAAATTTAGCATTAGATACAATCATAGGAGATAAATGGTATAATATAAGATTAGGATTGAAATATCCTAATCTTATATATACTGAGCCAACCTTTACTAGTGAGAAATATATCATAGTAAACAAGAAAAAAGAGACAGTAAACCCTCCTAAGAAATTCTTTCTATGGAGATGGTTTCAGAGAAAACATTGGGTAATGGAAGTACATATAAAGGAGAAGAATCCCTACATTAAGGAAAAAGAAAATAAATTTGTAGAGATTATAGAATGATGATTGATTTAGGTACCATTATAACAGGAGGTATTGGGCTTATTACAGCTATAGTAAGTGGCTGGTTGTCTTGGTTTTTTACAAGAAAGAAATATAATACTGAAGTAGACAATAACCTTATAAATAATATGAAGGAATCTTTAGACTTCTATGAGAAACTTTCAAATGACAACAGGGAAAGGCTTGAAGAAGTATTAAAGAGAAATACAGAGCTAGAGAAGGAGGTAGCTGACCTAAGAAAGCAAATGTTTCAACTTATGAGTTCTATATGTACTGACCTTACTTGTCAATTAAGGAAGAAGAATTTAAATTCTTTTAATAGTAATGAGTAATAGAGGGGAAAATGGAAGATTTTTAAAGGGGAGAGTAGAAACTCAAGAAGAAAAACTAATAAGAATACAAGCTATAAAAAACCATTGGAAAAAGAGAAAGGATTATATAGGAGATTTAAAGTTAAAATGTCCACAATTATATAATATATGGAGAGCTTTTATGTTTACTGAAAAGGGTAAAGCCTATGGGCACTCAGAGGAATGGTCTAACTTTAAAACTTTTTTCAATGATGTGTACCCCTCTTATCAAGAGGGGTATAGGTTTAGAAGAAAAGATACTTCTTTGCCTTTTTCAAAAAATAATTTTATGTGGGTATCCCCTGAAAATATTGGAAATATTAGAAGCACAATTACTCTAACATATAAAGGAGAAACACATTCTTTAAAAGAGTGGAGTATTTTATTAGGACTTTCTTATAATGGAATTAAACAAAGATATATTAAAGGTAAAAACTACAGTATTGAAGAGATATTATTTGGTAAAATTAAAAAGTCCAGAGGTAAAGTAACTAGTATATCTACTATATCAGATGAACAAAAGAGAAGGGATAAAATCTCTAAGATATTATCTGCATATAGATGCAAAGATAAAAAGAAAGGATTTATTACTACAGTAACCAAAGAGTATCTTGAAAATATTATATATAATGGAAAATGTATATATTGTGGTGATACACATAATATAGGATTAGATAGGATAGATAATAATAGAGGACATGAGATTGGTAATGTAGTACCATGTTGCTATGAGTGTAATGTTGCTAGAGGTAATAATTTTTCTTTTGAAGAAATGCTATTAATAGGAAAAGCAATTAAAAAAATTAAAAAGGAAAGAATTAATAAATTAAAAAATGAAACTGGAAGTTAATAGAATATATAAAGGAACAACCTATACTATAGGTCATCTTTATATAGATGGTAAGTACTTTTGTGATACTCTTGAAGATAAGGTTAGGAACTTAAATTCTTCTATGTCTATTAATGATATAAATAGAATTAAAGTGAAAAATGAAACTGCCATACCTACAGGAGAATATCAAGTTACATTAGATATAAAAAGCCCTAGATTTAGTAACTATACTAGATATACATGGGCTAAAGATATTGAGGGTAAGTTACCAAGACTTCTCAATGTCAAAGGGTTTGATGGGGTACTTATACATCCTTCTGGAAACTCTGATAAAGACTCATCAGGATGTATATTAGTAGGAGCTAATAAAGTCAAAGGTAAGGTAATAAACAGTAGAGAGACTTTCAAAGAGCTATATAAGCTCCTTAAAGACAGACATGATAAAGGTGAGAAAATAACTATTAAAATTTTATAATTATGGCAAAGAAATGTAGTTGTAAAGGTAAAGGTAAAGGTAAAAAAAAGCAAATAATATAACTATAAAAGTTATGAGTAAATAAGTAAACTATTTATATGTTTGTATATGTAAATAGTTTACTGTAACTTTGTACAAAAATTGAGGAGAATTATGGAAGAAGAACTTAGTTTGGATAACATCTTAGGAGCAGAGGAGATTGAGAATCTGTTTGAAGATGATGAGACACAGGGTACCTTACCTGCAAATGAGGAACCTCCTAAGAAAGAGGAGGAGTCAAGTAAAGATAAAGAGGAAACTACTGAGGTTGTTAATGGAGATAATTTATTTACAGAGACACCAGAGAGCGTAGGTAGTGGAAAAGATGATAAAGAGGAAAAGGAAGATACCTCCCCTAAAGAGGAGGGCACTTCTCCCAAAAACTTCTACTCTTCCATTGCCAAAGCCTTGAAAGAGGAAGGTATCTTCCCAGACCTTGATGATGATGGTTTATCTAAGGTTAAAGACCCCGAGGACTTTAGGGATTTAATTGACCAACAAATAAAGGCAGGTCTTGATGAAAAACAAAAAAGAATTGATGAAGCCTTGAATGCTGGAGTTGAACCTACGGATATTAGAAAGTATGAAAATACTATAAACTTCCTTGATTCCATTAAGGAAGAGAATATATCTGATGAGGGAGACAAAGGGGAAAAACTTAGAAAAGACTTGATTTATCAAGATTTTATTAATAGAGGGTATAGTAAGGAAAGAGCTACAAGAGAGGTAGATAAATCTTTCAATGCTGGTACTGATATTGATGATGCAAAAGAGGCTTTGAAAAGCAATATAGACTTCTTCAAAGATAAGTATAATGAACTTGTCAATGATGCTAAGTCTGAAGCAGAGGAAGAAGAGAAAGAAAGAAAAGAACAGGCTGAAAAGCTTAAATCATCTATCCTTAATGATAAGGATGTATTTGGGGATTTATCTATAGATAAATCAACAAGACAGAAGATTTATAATAATATAGCCAAGCCTGTTTATAAAGACCCAGAAACAGGGGAATATTTTACTGCTATCCAAAAATATGAGATGGAGAACAGAACAGATTTCCTTAAGAACATTGGGTTACTTTTCACACTAACTGATGGCTTTAAGAATCTTGATGGTTTGGTGAAAGGTAAAGTAAAGAAAGAAGTAAATAAAGGTCTTAGAGAACTTGAACATACTCTTAACAACACAGCAAGAACCTCAGATGGCAATCTAAAGTTTGTTACTGGAGTAAATGAAGACCCTGAATCTTTTATAGGAAAGGGTTGGAATCTTGATGTCTAAGCCTGTAATATTAAATATTAAGTAATTTTTAAATAACATTCAATATGGCAGGAAAATTAGGTAAGTTCCAAATGGTTGGTTTTCAATCTTGGAAAGGTTTAACTAAAGAAAATCATTTAGGTTCAATTTTTCAATTAGCACCACAGAAAGCTACCAATTTAATGGTACAATTGTTAGCTTATTATAGAGGTAAAACTTTGGATACCTTCTTAAATCAGTTCCCAGTCAAAGAATTTGACGATGACAATGAGTATTACTGGGATGTTATTGGTTCTACAAGAAGAAACATTCCTCTTGTAGAAGCTAGAGATGAGAATGGTACTGTAGTTACAGCTAACAGTGGTATGATAGGTGCAGGTACTGCCCCCTTCTATCTGGTGTTCCCAGAAGATTGGTTTGCAGACCAAGAAGTAATTGTAGGTAATCTTAATGAGGCATATCAATTTAGAATTTTAGGTGATGGTAGAGCTGAGGGTAGCAATACTGTTTATAAGGTTGAACTTATGGGAGGCAATACCCAAGGAGTTCCAGCAGAAAGATTACTCGCAGGGGAAAGATTCTCAGTAGAAACTGCTTATGTAGAGAAGAGCTTATCAAGAAAAGCAGGTGATGTTAGATTTGCAAGTCCTATTTCTATGAGAAATGAGTGGTCTACTGTAAGAATACAGCACAAGGTACCTGGCAATATGCTTAATAAGAAATTAGCTGTAGGTATTCCTATTGTTAAAGAGACTAGTGGTAGATACTCTAAGTCTGTTGCTACAATGTGGATGCATGCAGTTGATTGGGAAACAGAGTGTCAATTTTCTGAATACAAGAACAATGCTCTTATGTTTGGCAGAAGCAATAGAAATGCCAATGGAGAGTATTTGAACTATGGTAAATCAGGAGAAGCGATTAAGACTGGTGCTGGCTTATTGGAGCAGATAGAAGTTGCTAATACTATGTATTACAACACCTTCAGTTTAAAACTTCTTGAAGATGCTCTGTATGAGCTTTCCGCAGCTAAATTGGACTTTGGTGATAGGTACTTCTTAATAAAGACAGGTGAAAGAGGAGCAATCCAATTCCATAAAGAAGTATTAAAGACAGTATCAGGTTGGACTCAATTTGTTCTTGACAATAGCTCTATAGGAGTAATACGGAAGACTCAATCTCAATTACATCAGAATGCACTTAGTGCTGGTTTCCAATTTGTTGAGTATAAAGCTCCTAATGGTGTTAGAGTTAAGGTAGAAATTGATAACTGGTATGATGACCCAGTAAGAAATAAGATTCAACATCCTAATGGTGGTGTAGCACAATCTTACAGATATGATATTATGTACATTGGTACAATGGACCAGCCTAATATCTTTAAATGTAAGATTAAGGGGGATAATGAATATAGAGGGTATCAGTGGGGTCTAAGAAACCCATTCACAGGTCAAAAAGGTAATCCTTATATGAGTTTTGACGAGGATAGCGCAATAATTCATAGAATGGCTACATTGGGTATCTGTGTTCTTGACCCAACAAGAACTATGTCACTAATCCCTGCAATTTTACAGGGTTAAGGATACAAGGGAGGAGGAAATATAGTCTTTCTCCTCCCATTTTTACTATTAAACAATGAATAAAGGAGAAGATATGGCAGAAAAGAAAATGGAAGAAAAGGTGGATTATTCTGTACCTAACTTTGATATAGATAATACAGAAGTTCCCCTTCAAGAAGTACCAAAAGAAGAGACTATTACAAAAAGCCCTAAGAAAGCACGAAAGAAAGTAGAGTTATCTGATGATGACTTGGTTAGTTGTTTAAGAAATGAAAGAATCATTGTAAGACATATACCTAAGTTGACAGGTATGTGGGGCAATAATCCTAAGCACATATTGTCAGGAGGTATGGCAGAGGGAGCAATTAGAACATTTGTAGTGCCAAGATTATCATCAGGTATGTTTGTCAATGTCCTTACAGACAAGGAAAAGGCATTTCTTGAGGAAATAATGGGACTTGAATATAATGCTCTAAGTATTTATAAGAAAGTAGACAATTTTTGGGATGATTCCAATGAGAATGGTGTTAATAAGGTAAGATTGACAAAGCAGGACAATTATTTCAATCTATCTGACCCAGAGGATTACATCAGATATAAAATATTGTTAGCCAATAAAGATTATATTGCTCCTTCATTACAGACATTACAGGATGCCCCAAAAGCTACTTATCAGTTTGTTATTATCTCTGAAGGTGAAGAGACCAAAGTTGCCAAGAACAATATGAGTACTACAATGAGATGCTATAAGGAGTTTGGTAAGATTGAGGATGACATTGATACCTTAAGAACTATCATTGAGACTATTGATGGTAGGCCAACTTCTCAGACTGCTAAACTTGAGTTCTTACAAACTAAGGTTAATAATTTGATACAGACTGATAGCAAGATATTCTTGAAGGTTATTACTGACCCAATGCTTTCTACAAAGGTTCTTATTAAGAAAGCTATAGAAGCAGGCCTGATTTCTAACAGGGGTAATTACCTGTACTTGAGAAAGGATAATACTCCACTTTGTGAGATTAATGAAGAGCCTACATTGAATGTAGCAGCTAAATACTTAAACTCCCCCAGGCATCAAGAAATTAAGTTTGCTTTGGAAGCTAAACTAAAATAAAAAATATGACAACACAAGAATTCTCCAATGAATTTGATGTCTTATATAATAATATAATGAGTAATCAAGCCCCAGGCCTTGATGAATATGAAAAGTCTGTAATCCTTACTAAGGCTCAAGAAGAAGTAGTGATAGATTTGTATAATGGTAAGAATCCATTTGGTAACTCATTTGAGAAGACTGAAGAAACTAGAAGATACTTGAGTGATTTAATAAGGACTTATACAACTGCTGATAGGAAATTAGGATATACAGGGCTGTCCAAATCCTCAGTTTTCTTTGAATTGCCTGATGATTTATGGTTTATTACTTATGAATCAGTTAATTTAAAAGATGAAGGGTTAGGATGTATGAACGGTGAAAATATCTCTGTAATACCAATTACTCAAGATGACTATCATAGAATAAAGAAAAATCCTTTTAAAGGAGCTAATAAGAGAAGGGCCTTGAGGTTTGATTTGAGTAATAAAATAGTAGAGATAATATCAAAATATAATGTGGAGAGTTATCTTGTCAGGTATCTTGCAAGGCCTGTTCCTATTATATTGGATGATTTGACAGATGGCCTGTCAGTTAATGGTATAAGTGAGAAAACAGAATGTGAATTAGACCCTGTAATACACAGAACTATACTTGAGAAAGCAGTAAATATTGCTATTAGAGTAGAGTTCCATGCAGGAAAAGAATAAAATGATTGGATACATATACAAGTTATATATAAGTAGAATGTATAAAAATGAAAGAAAACCCTGTGGAGGGTTTATCTGGAAATATTATTAAACTAAATAATTATAATTATGAGTGTTTTTTCAACAAATCAAGTAAGACATCTTTATGTAGCAAAAGCACTTAGTACTCCAACAGCAACTTCTGCTGCTGGTACTATTGCAGTGAAAAATGATAATGCAAAGAACCATGTGTACTTTGAGTACAAGGGTGCTGACAGCTTAATGAGAAGTGATTTAATTGATATTAAAAATATCCTTTATGCAAAGGCTACTGATGCTGATGCTATGGCACATGAATTAAAGGCAGTTACTGTGACTCTTGATGGCAGTGTCAATGGTGGTACTCCTGTATCTGGCCAAGATTATATTGTAAGAATTGTATTCAAGCAATTTATAGGTATGTCTGATGAAGACCAGTACTTTAAGTATGGTATGGTACATGCTTATGCTGGTATGTCAACTTCAGACTTCTATAAGATTTTAGCAGAATCCCTTGCAAAGAATTTCAGTAGAGAGGTAACTCCTCTTGTTGATATTGTTCTTACAGCCCATAGTACTGATGGTGATACTGCTGTACCTGTCTTAAAGAATGGTCAAATACAAACTTTACCTGCATTAACTGATGGACATACTTATACAGCAGTAGTAATTGATGAGGTAGAACAGCCTTGGAGACTGGGTGTCATGCCTCAGACTCCTGTAAACTTTGATGTACAATTTATTCCAGTTACTGTAAATGGTGATGATGTAATTTGGGGTAAGGCAGAGGATACTGACCCTGCTGGTACTATTGCCAATGGTAAGAAGATTGCAGACCTTGAATACTTCTGCATGGGTGAGAGAGGTGATATTTATAGAGGAGTTGGATTCCCTAACAATATTCCTACTACCTATCTTGTAGACCCAACTGTCAAGTATAATGTGATTGACATTCATTATGCTTATGTAGGAAGCAATGAGAGTGTACAAAAGTCTGAAAAGACTATTACTCTTGTAGTACCAAAGGTAGGGGCCGCTAATAAGGAAAGCAATGCTCTTGCCAATAGTATTATAACAGCTATCAATACTGCTACAGGTTTGACTATAGCTGCTCTTGATGCAACAGGGGCCTAAACAAATTTATAAGGGAGGCTGCTAAGTCTCCCTTTATTTTTATACACCTGACTATGATAAAATTTAATGAGCTTAGAATAACAAATGATGGTAAATATCTTATCATAGATGTTTCTGTCATAAGCCTTTCTTATTATGACAATGTATATATAGATTCCATATCTATAGATACACAAGACACTTATAAAGATGGGGGACCCAGTTCTTCAGTAGTATATAATAAGAATATAACTGAGGCACTCCCTGACCTTAACTGTAAACAATTTAGGCTGGAATTAGGTATAGGAGATTTGCTTCCATCATTGTCAAATAATCTTTTCTTTGTATATGCCAAGGCTAGAGGTACTCCAAAATCTGATACCCCATGTGGTATGGACAATGAGTATACACTAGGAGTTACATTTGATACTTGCTCTTTATATAATGCCTTAATGTCTTATGTAAGAGAAGTAAATAACTCATGTGATATTCCTAAGAATTTTATAGACTTGTTCTTACAGTTTAAAGCATTGGAGATAAGTATTAATACAGACCATTATATGCAAGCTATTGATTTCTATAATTCTTTTATAAAAGATATAAAATTAACTAAATCAATTAAATCTTGTAATTGCCATGGATGATGTACTATATAATTCAATTCTTAAATATTTTAATACATTGTCCTATACAGGATACATCAACTATGATGATGTAGATAAATTATTACTCCTAGTTATAATAGAAGAATTTATCTATAATGATTTTAGAGGTTTTATAACTGAAAATGATTATAGGGAGATAGAGAAATTTTTATATAAAATATTTGGTACAAGTTGCTTGACGCCTTATCCAAATTATTGTAATAATTATACTATGAATAAACTACATTTAGGAGATATATCAGAACTTTTTTATAGAGTTAGTGTCAATGAGGACAATATTGAGGAATTACAAAATACCAAGGTAGTTAAAGTTATTCCCTCAGAGGATAAGATTGTAGATGATATTGATACAAGTATAGAGGGGAGAGGATAATAAAAAGTTTGTATTATTGAAATTCCTATAGAAATTGGGGAATATAATGAAGGGTTCTGCCAATAAAATAAATTTTATAATATAACCCTAACAAAATCAGTAAAACTCTTGTGTAAATGATATTGTTTATTTATCTTTGCACAAGAGTTTTATTATTATGAGTACATATAAGGAATTAGTATATTTATGCTTAGATGAATTAAAATTAAATGCAGATGATGCTTTATTTACTGAAGAGCATATAATATTTTTATTAAGTAAATATAGAGGGTTTTTGTTAAAACAGAGATACTCTGATATAAAAAAACAAATACCTGAGAGTAATTACCAGACTATATGTTTGGATTTGATAAAGGAAACAAAGGAAGGAAGCCTTTGTGGTGATACTTATTTGAGGAGTACTGAGAAATTACCTTTTTTAATGAAAATAGGTAATACTTCAGTATTCCCTGTGGATTATTATAGGAGTACTGTCACTTATATCAGTAGGGAAAGAATGAAATATGTAGGATATAATAAATATTTACAGAATATTATATATGCTTCAATATCCCCTGATAATTATATGTATTTGAAATCTTCAAATCCTCAATTCCTATATTTAAAGAAAATAAGAGTCACAGGTATATTTGAAGACCCAAAAGCTGCCTCAGAGTTACAGTGTCCTGATGAAAATGGAAATACTGTATGTGATATATTGGATAAGACTTTCCCTATTGAGGATGCTCTTATACCTCCACTTGTACAACTTATAGTAGAAGAGTTGACTAAAACTGAATATAAGCCTGAAGACAAAGAAAACAATGCTGATGATGATTTGTCTGATGTAGTAACTAAATAGTAAGCTATGGAATCTTGTCAAGAAGAGAAGGGTAATAAGCTATTTGATTTTCTAAACTCTATTAAGAAAGTAAAGGAGCCAAGGACACATAGAATCAATAACTCATTAGGAGTATATGATGCTTACAAATTTTTAAGAAAAAGGAAATGGGCTGATATAGGAGAGCCTTTGAAAGAGCATGAGTTCTATAGTATTATAAGAAAAGTCAATGATTACTTAGCTGATAGCTTGTTACATGGCAATGACATTAAGTTACCTCATAGAATGGGCAGGCTAGAGCTAAGAAAATACGATGCAAGGGTTAGTTTGGATGGTGAAAAAGTCAAAACTAACTTACCTATAGATTGGGATAAAACTCTTAAATTATGGTATGAGGATGAGGAAGCCTATAAGAAAAAAACATTGGTTAAAGTGGATGAAAAAGAAATCTTCAAGGTCTATTATAATAAACAGTTAGCAGAGTATAACAATCAATCATTCTATGATTTTAATGTTAATAGAGACCTAAAGAAAAGATTAAAACAAAGAATTAAAGATGGTTTAATTGATGCTTTTAAGATATGAGTTGGAATAATTTATCAATGAAAGATAGAGCTGCTTATATAAAAATTGGATTGGATAATGGTATCACTAATCTAAAAATTATTAGGGATACCTATAATAGATATGCTAAAGGAGGTCCTCTTAATCCTTATAGTGCTGGTTCTTTGGTTGATGCTATATACAGAGACTCTAAAGGAGAAGAGTATTTAGGTGAACCTTCACATCATTATGATTTTACTATTCCTGAGGAAGAAGCTAATAGATTAGGATATTATCCTGATGAAAGAGGACATAGGGATGACAGGGTTAAGAAACCTGCACATCCTACACATCCAAGTAGAGGTAAATGGAACTCTTTTGAGGAGTTTGAACTTACTGATAAAGGGATGGAAAATCCTAACTATACTTTATTTGGTCTTAATGATAATAATCAAGACCCTCAAGCTGTGATGACTTATAAGGGAGGGATAGTATTACCTGAAATAACAGTAACCCCTAAGAAGAGCTATATACATAATCCTTATGATAATGTAAATATATACTTATATGAAAGATAAGAAATGGATATTATATAGACATACATCTCCATCAGGCAAAGTATATGTTGGGATTACCTCTAAAAGTAATCCCAATTGGAGATGGCAAAGTGGTAAAGGCTATGCTGCTTGTACATACTTTTATAATGCTATATTGAAATACGGGTGGAATAATATCAAACATGAAGTATTATTTGAGGGCTTAAATGAGAACACTGCCAAAAGATTAGAGATAGAACTTATCAGACATTATAAGGGCTTAGGTATCTCATATAATATCACAGATGGAGGAGAGGGTAGAAAATCCCCATTATCTAAAAATCATAAGAGAAGGCTCTCAGATGCTCATAGAGGGAAACATCTAAGTAAAGAATGGAGAGACAAAATAGGAAAAGCCCATAAAGGAAAGATAGTATCTCAAGAAACTAAAGATAAAATGTCTGCTATTATGAAATCCAAACATATTAAACTCTCTGAAGAGAGAAAGAGAATTATTAGCAGGTCTAATAAAGGAAAAGTGATTTCAGATAAGCATAGAGAGATAGTTAGTAAATTCTTTAGTAAACCTGTTTTACAGGTAGATAAGCACACAGGTGAAATTATAAGGGAATATAGTTCAATGACAGAAGCTTCCAAATGTACTGGTATATATTATGGTAGTATAAATAAGTGCTGTAATAATATTACGAAGTCTGCTGGAGGATATAAGTGGAGATTAAAATATGATAAGTGAAATTTCATACATAAATATAAGAGAAGTTCTAAGTAGAATACTTAGACATCCTCTTCTTCAAGATATAACTATTGAACAAGCTGTGCAATATACTATTGATTTCATAGGTATATTTGGCTTACCTAAGTTATATCAGGATAAAGAGGAAGTCATACATATAAAAGACTTTAGAGGATTATTACCCTGTGACTTAATCTCTATTAACCAAGTCAAGGATTGTAAAAGTAATATATGTCTTAGAAGTATGACAGATAATTTCATGCCAGAAGAGCATTATGATAAGATTATAGGACATAAGTTGCCTCAAGAGTTGTCTTTTAAGACACAAGGACAATTATTATATGTATCCTTCAAGACAGGAGATGTGTTGGTATCCTATAAGGCAATTCCAATAGATAAGGATGGTTTTCCATTACTTATTGATAATCCTGTGTTCTTGAAAGCTCTTGAAGCCTATATTAAGAGGGAAGCTTTTACTATTCTGTTTGATATGGGTAAGATTGCTCCTGCTGTATTACAGAATACCCAACAACAATATGCTTGGTTGGCAGGGCAGTTACAATCAGAATTTACTATTCCATCTATCTCTGAAATGGAAAGTCTAAAGAGAAGTTGGTGTACATTACTACAAAGAACCACTGAGTTTAACAATGGGTTCAAGAATAATGGAGACCAAGAATATTATAAACTACATTAATTATGCAAAAACAGGCATTCTTTAAAACCAAGGGCATGAAGAGAGATTTATCAGCTTCTGCATTTACCTCTGAATATTCTTATGAGAATAAGAATATCAGGATAATGTCAACTGATGAGAATACTCTGTTTAGTTTGATAAATGAAAAAGGTAATAAGAAAACAAGTATAATAGGAATAGGAGACCATATTGAAGGCACCCCTATTGGGCAGGCTTTAATTAATGATGAGCTTATTCTTTTTACTGTTGGGGATACTACAACCTCAGAGGGGTCTACTAAAGAAGATAAAATATATAAAATATGGTTTAATAATGGAGTATTAACAGGTAAACAATTATTTAGTGGCAATCTTAATTTTGATTATAAGCATCCTATAGAAACTATCTCATTCTATGAAAATACTGAGATTAGAAAAGTGTATTGGACTGATGGTTTAAACCAACCAAGAGTAATAAATATAGCTGCTGCATCTGATGTGATGAGTAAATGGAATACTGACTCATTTAATTTTGTAAGAACACTTAAACTGAATGAGGAAATAACCATTGAAAGAAATATTGTAACTAATGGTAGTTTTGCTCCTGGAGTTGTACAGTATGCCTTTACTTACTTTGATAAGTATGGTCAGGAAAGTAATATATTCTATACTTCACCTCTTTACTACATCTCTTATAATAATAAAGGAGCTAGTCCTGAAGATAAAGTAAGTAATAGTTTTAACATTGAGATTACTAATGTTAATAAGAATTTTGACTATATTAGAGTCTATTCAATACATAGGACAAGCATAAATGCTACTCCAGATGTTAGAAGAGTTGTAGATTTAGCTCCTCCTACAGGAGCATCCAATTATAATATTGCAGGAAATGTAGGATATGATGTAAATTTACCAGCTAATAAAATATCCTTAATAAGAAGAAGTGATTGGATAGAAGAAAATACTTTGGATAAATATACTCCAAGTACTGATACTTCAAATTATAAAAGTTGGAACATAGATACTACTAAATATTCAAGGATAGTATTTTATGACTCAAGAAATTACTTAACCTTCCCTACAGGCAAAACTGCTACCATTACTATAATTAGTGGTAATAGAACATCCATTCAATTAAGTGATAGCAGTAATATGGTGCTGACTGACTATGTGAATGTAAAGGTAGAATATACTGACAATGGTCAATCTGGGGATTCAATAGACCCTACTGAGTTATTATATATAGGAGGAGAGGAAGTAGTATTTGGTACAATGACTCAAAAGGATAATACTTTATTCCTTGGGGATATTAAGACAAATAGAAAAACTCTTGATTCCACTATAAGAAAATATTTCAAGGGGCAAGACATTGAATTTGTCATTAGTAGTAAAAGTTTAGCATCTCCAAAAGTTGAGGGTTATTATCCTTATAATAATCAGCTTAAGTTAAATTCTTATCAGTTCAAGACATTCAAGTACCTTGAGTATTATAGATTTGGTATTCAAGCACAACATTATACAGGCAAATGGTCAGAACCTATATGGATTAATGATGTGAAAAATACTGAACATGTTGATACTACTTTCTATAATGATAGTGAGATAGGATTACCTGTAGCTGAATTTACATTGAATGATACTACTATTATCAGTAGACTTCTTGATAATGGTTATGTTAGAATAAGACCTGTTGTAGTATATCCTACTATCAATGATAGGGAAGCTATATGTCAGGGAATACTATGTCCTACTGTGTATAATGTATCAGATAGATATGGCAACTCTCCTTTTGTACAGTCATCTTGGTTTACAAGACCTAATGCTCCATTTGATGTATATAAAGCTTCTCATTATTCTCAGGATAGTCAAGGTAATTATGGAGGAGATTGGACACCTTTAGGGCAATTCCTTGGAAATCCATCAGTTTATTCAAGAGCAGGAGTTATGTCTAATAACAGGACTACAGTTACTTCAGGCTCTACTCAATATGATATTGATATAGTTAACAAGGGAGCTTGGGCAGAGTTTAGAAATAATTATCCAATCCCAGGAAATGACAAGAGAAATGCAGAAATTCAATGTATTTGGGACCCTCCAACTACTCCCTATGTAAGTAATACTGCATCTGAATCAGATATTACAAATTGGGTATCCAATAATGCAGAGAACTATTATATTGACCAATCAATACTGACTTTCCATTCACCTGACATTGAGTTTGACAATGATGTAAGAAGCATTGATACATCAGGTTTGAAGTTGAGGATAGTAGGAATAGTTCCACTGACTGCATTTGCCTCAGATATTGATATTCAAACTTCCACTCCTGTTAATAACTTCTATGATAGTTCAGAGTTACCTGCTGGTTTTTACAAAGAGCCTATAGGGGTAAAAAACGATTTTAGCCAAAGTCAATTGTATAATCATTTAGGGGATTCACACTTTGGATGGAAAGGTTTGATTTCTGGGGCATTCTGGTTTGATGAATTAACTGCATATAAGAAAGATACAGGTAATACCAATCACTATACTACTGGGTTTGTGGTATATCCTTGGCACAGAAATGGCTCACTTAATAATACTAAGTTTGCTACTGATGGATATAGGTCAGCTATGCTTGACAAGAAAAAGATGTCCAATATGAGATATTCCTATAAGTCATTTTATTTGGATTCAAATAACATATGGAATGCTTATATTAGTGGGGATACTACAAAAACTGGTATATCAGGAGTTTCAGTATTTGACTCTAATGAAATAACTCTTGTCAAGTTACCTGCACAAGAGAACTCTGGACTTACAGACATTACTTACTATGGTAATGTGGATAAGCTTTTAACAATCTCAAGAATAGGAGATAAGAAAGATGGTTATCCTATTATGATTACTGGAGTTCAAAGTGCTGATAAATATGCCCATAGTTTATTTAGTGGTAATTATACACAGATAGATAGTAGATTTACTGAACAAACCACAGGTACTGACCCTGTTAGGATAAAGTATAAATCTACTCCTCATGCAATTGTAGCCTTAAACTATACTAAATACCATAGACAAAGAGTACTCCCTGCAATATATGATAGTGACCCTTCATCTGATAACTCCTCAACTTGGATAGTCAATTCAGGGGAAATAGCTTTTCCTACAGGAAAGAAATTATATTGGGATAAAGATAACTCTATAGTAGGAGTATCACAGGATGTGCTTAATATTAATGAGGGTCCTATAAGTTCCATAGGAGGAATACAACATGGCTGGCTATGGTTAGGGGAATTGTACAATGATAATGTACAGAATAGATTTGGAGGACAGACAGAAGAAGCTTTTGAGAATAACACATGGCTGCCTTGTGGAGACCCTATTTCTCTTGTAGATGATAATGGAGTCAAGAGTAGTGTTATCATTAGATGGGAGGAAGGTGATACCTATTATCAAAGATATGACCATATAAAGACTTATCCTTATACCCTTGAAGACCAAAATGCAGTAACTGACATTGTATCTTTCATGTGTGAGACAAGGGTGAACATTGATGGTAGATATGATAGAAATAGAGGTCAGACAAGCAACTTAGCAATTACTCCTGAGAACTTTAATTTAATTAATGATGTATATTCACAGCTTAACAACTTCTTCAACTATAGAACAATCAATCCAAACAAATTGAACTTGGATAATTTTCATAATTCAATTACTTGGACTAAGACAAAAACTGCTGGAGAGTTGGTAGATACTTGGACTAATATTACCCTTGCTTCTACTCTTGACCTTGATGGGGATAAGGGTACTGTAAGGGCACTGAGAAGATTTAATAATAATATACTTGCTTTTCAAGACAGGGGTATCAGTCAGATTCTATATAATGAGAATATGCAGATTTCTTCTACCGAAGGAGTCCCAATTGAAATTGCAAATAGTGGAAAAGTTAATGGTAAGAGATATTTAGCAGATAAAATAGGATGTACTAATAAATGGTCTATATGTGAAACACCTAATGGTATTTATTTTATAGATGATATTACAAAAGGTATATTCTTATTCAATGGTCAACTAGGTAATTTATCAGATAAATTAGGTTTCCATTCTTGGATTAACAAAGCCTCTGATAGAATAGATATATGGAACCCAGTAGACTTTGGTGGATTTGTTACTTACTATGATAAGGTTAATGGGGATGTATTCTTTATCAGCAAAGATGAGTGTTTGGCATTTTCTGAACCATTAGGCCAGTTCAGCTCATTCTATAGCTATGAAAAGATGCCTTACTTTACTAACATTGAAGACAGGGGGATTGCCTTTAATGTTGAAGGTACAGACACACTATACAGACCATGGCTGCATAATGAGGGTGACTATAATATGTTCTTTGGAGTATATCAGCCATTCTACACTACTGTAATAGCCAATCCAGATATGCCTGTAGATAAGATATTCAATAACCTTGAGTTTAGGTCAGATAGCTGGGATAAGAACGGTAATCTGCTTAATACAACATTTGATACCCTGACTGCATGGAATGAGTATCAGCAAGGTAGTTCTACTCTAAATAATATTTTAGGGAAGCCTTCTAACCTAAAAAGAAAGTTTAGGATATGGAGAGCTAATATACCAAGAGCTAATATATCTGGCTCTAATAAGAAAGGCAGAGATAGAATGAGAAATCCTTGGTTATATATCAAGCTGTCCATGAAAAAAGAGAATACAAATAAGACTATATTACATGATATGATTGTACATTACTTTGAATAATAATATAGGGAAGGTAAGTTTATTACTTATCTTCCCTTTAATTTTTGGATAATATCCTTGTATAATTCAAATACTTTAATTATCTTTGCAAATAAATTAGTATAATATGGTTAAAAGAAAAGTTATTAGAAAATCTAACAGACCATTTACATATAACCCACATTATTATAGTTGGGGAGGTGATTTTACTAAATCTATTGGTGGTAATCCTTTTAAAGGAGCATTTAGTGGAACTGCTGTTGGTAATATAGCTAAGGGAGCTGCTGGAGCCTTGGGTAGTGCAGTAGGTAGTATTGCTGGAGGTGCTATTGGTGGGGGTCTTAGCTCAGGTGCAGGCAATGCAATAAGTAGTGTTGGTAGCACTATAGGAGGTTTGGTAGGTACAGTCAATCCTGTATTAGGAGGTATTGTATCTGCTGGTACTGGTATTTTAGGAGGTTTGACAAACAGAATGTTTGGTTCTAAATTAAACAATGAGAAGATTGCTGAGATAGAAAGTAATAATAAAGCTTTAAACAATGTCTTGGTGGATAACAGTAGTTTAGATTCCATAGAAAATCAATGGGCTAACCAAGATTTTGGTACAGATTTCTCCAAGTCAGATATTGGTAGTGATGGTTGGTTTAGTAACAAAGCCAAGAATAAATACAAGAAATTAAAAAAGCAGCAGGATATAGCAAGGAGTAGAGCATTAACTTCTTATGATAATGCTGCTGATGCAGCAGATACTCAATCTGACCTTAATGCTATAGCTAACTATGCTGCATTTGGAGGCTTATTAGATACATTTAATAATTATGGTGATGGGGCCATAGGTTATGAATTAAATAAAGAAAACTTAGGCATCAAAGCTCTTAATGCTCTAAGTAAAAATAAAATATCCTCGTTGCCTAACTATGATATTAACACTTTTGCTGATGGAGGTAATATACATATTAAACCATCAAAGAAGGGTACTTTTACAGCAGCCGCTAAAAAGCATGGCAAATCTGTACAAGCATTTGCTTCTCAAGTATTGGCAAATAAGGAAAATTACTCCCCTGCTATGGTAAAGAAAGCTAATTTTGCAAGGAATGCGGCCAAATGGCATAGCTTTGGAGGAGACTTAAATACCAATGGTGCTGACTTTAGCAATGGACAGGTAATTATAGGTAATGGTGGAACCCATGAAGATAATATTTATGAGGGAGTACCTATGGGTATGGATGCTGAGGGAACTCCTAATCTTGTAGAGCAGGGAGAAGTTATATTCAATGACTATGTATTTAGCAATAGATTATTTGCTGATAAAAAGCTATTGGACAGTGTAAATTTACCTAAGTCTTATGATGGGTATTCATTTGCTGCAATAGCAGAGAAACTTGGAAAGGAGTCTAAGGAAAGACCTATTGACCCAATAAGCAAAAGAGGCTTGTTAAATTCTATGTCAAAGTTACAGCAAGCACAGGAAATAGTAAGAGGACAACAGCAAGAGAATTCAAATAATAATAAATATGCTACAGGTGGTTATGCCCCATCTGATAATATAAAGAATAAGATTATTGATTGGGAAGGTTCTTCAATGAAAACTAATAGAAGCTTTGAGGATGAGGCAAGGGATTTCAATAGATATTTATCTCCTGAGTTACAGAGTAAATTAAACCCTAATCAATTGGATGCTTTATATTCTTATGGTTATAATGTAGGTATGGGAAGATTGAGAGACAGAGTATTGCCTACACTTACTGCATATACTCAAGGTAATGCTACTCTTCAAGATGTACAAAACTCCATGTGGGCATCTAAGGATAATAAGTATAGAGGGCTTATGAATAGAAGACAATATGAAAGAAATTTATTTGGTACTCCTATTAGTAACAATACTATAGATACACTTATAACTACTCCTGATAATACTACAGGTAATCTTGGATTAAATAATGAATTAAAAGAATGGAGACAAGAGTTACAAAATGGTTATATACCTGGGGTAGATAGTAATGGCAAATGGGTAGAAGAACCTAAGTATATGGCAAGGGCTGCTGCAAAAAGAGCTGGACATGATGTAGGAGAAGATTTAGATGCTTATAATGAGAACCCTGTAGAAAATCCTGTAAGTAAAGGCATATTTGATAATATTGATACTACATACCTTAGATATGCTCCTGTAGTAGGTGCTGCAATAGGTATAGGTCAGAACTTATTTAGTAGACCTGATTACTATACATCAAATGCTATACTTGAAGCAGCTAATCAATCAGGTGATTATATTCCTGTAGATTATGACCCAATAGGCAATTACTTACAATATAAGCCTCTTGATAGAAATTATTATATGAGTAGACTCAATGCTCAAGCAGGTGCTACAAGAAGAGCTATTATGAATAGTACAAGTCCTTCAAGAAATGCATCATTGCTTGCAGCAGATTATAATAATCAATTAGCAGCAGGTAATCTTGCAAGACAAGCAGAAGAGTATAACTTAGCTCAAAGACAAGCTGTTGAACAGTTTAATAGAGGCACTAATCAAGCTAATTCTGAAATGGGATTACAGGCAGCTATGGCTAACCAAAGGGCTCTTATGAATACAAGAAATGCAAGACTTAGTGGGATAGCACAAGCCATGGCACTGAGAAATGATATTGATGCAAGAAGAGCTGCAAGTATGAGTGCAAACCTTACCAACTTCTTTAATTCCCTTGGGGATATAGGTAGGGAAGAATATAGTAAGAATATGGTTATGAGTAATCCAGCTTTATACTATTCTATTGACAATAAAGGTAATATTACCTATAAAAATGGATATGAAGACCTTAGTGAGGCAGAAAAGAAAGAAGTAAGAAATGCTGCCAATAAAACTAAGAAGAAAAGAAAAGCTAAGGGGGGTTATTTAACTATTAAGAAAAAGTAATATGGCTGATTATAGTTTAGTTATTAATTCACAATTTAAACCTTTCACATATCAAGAGATGCTTCAACCTGTATTGATGGCTACACAAGCTCATCAAGAGTTGGAGAATCAATATGGAGAATTGTCTGCAAAGGCAAATATATGGGAAAATATGGCTAATGAGCAAACTGACCCTTATGCTTACAAGATGTATAAGACTTATGCTGATGACCTTGAGAGTCAAGCAGGTCAGTTGGCAAGAGAAGGACTTAATGCCTCAAGTAGGAATAATATGCTTAATATGAGGGCAAGATATAGTAAAGAAATAACTCCTATAGAAAATGCCTATAATATGAGGATGAAGCAAGCAGAACAACAACAGCAAGCATTATTACAGAATCCTACATTATTACTTAGTAGAAGGGCAAGTACTACAAGTCTTGATGATTATATAAGAAATCCTCAACTATCCTATGATAGTTATGCAGGTAATATGATTACTGCACAGGCTGCACAAGCTGCATCAGCACTAGCTAAAGAGATGCAGGAAAAGCCAAGGAAATGGAGAAATATCTTAGGTAATTCATATTATGAAACCATGATGCAAAAAGGTTTCAGTTCCCAAGCAGTGCTACAGGCTATACAAGATAATCCAAAGGCTGCTCCTGAACTTACAAGAATAGTCAATGATGCAGTTAATTCAAGTGGAGTTAGAAATTGGGGAGACCAAAATACTATTGCAAGAGCTATTGATTATGCTAAACAAGGTCTATGGAGTGCAGTTGGTGAGACTCAATATCAAATTCTTGATAACTGGAGAGCTAAGATGGCTGCTCAGGAAGCTATGCAGATTAGAGCTGAGAGAAGAGCTGCTGCAAGACAAGCACAACAAGCACAACAAGCACAGCAGACACTAAATGGCTTAGCTATTAATCCTTTGAATATTTATAGTAGCAGGGAATTAAGTAATAAAGAAAAAGCATATAACAATGCACTAAAACAATATTCTAAGTACTTCTATAAAGATAGTCATGGTAGAATGAGAATGACTTGGAAAGGGTGGCAAGAATATAACAGAAATGCTACTCCTAAAGTAACATTAGCAGGTTCTGGTAGTGGTACTGCAAGGCTTATGAATGCTGAAACACAAATGCAGAGTGGTAAGAGAAAATTTACTCCTTCTGCATTTAGACAGTTTATGGATAGTTTAGGAGCATCAAAGGCTACTCATGGAAAATGGCAACCAGGGAATCTTGGTAATGTTTGGAGTAAATATTTAGGTTCAGCAGAAAATACAGGTAGATATGATGCTACAAAAGCTACTGAATTTGATTATTCTATAGCAAGTTCTCAACAAGGAGATATGAAAGATGCTATTATGACTGCTGGAAGAGGGGCCAAGCTTAGAGAAGTAGATTATGATAATAAGTCAAGAAAATTCAAGGATACAGGGGAAACCTTGGATATGTCAGACTTAAAGTCTGATAAATATAAAGTTACTGCTACAAGATTTAGTCCTTATGGTAATACAGTCATGATTCAGGATGATAAGGGTAATGTAAGAAGATATAGAATGCCATCAGGTATTAACACTTATAATGAGCAGAATAGAGATTATGCAATGCAACAAGCTATGCAAATACAAGAGAAACTTAAAAATCCTAGACTTTCTACTGGAGATAGGTCAGCCTTGGAGAACTATTATTATCAAACATTAAATGATGCTTACTTATATCATTCTCAATTAGGGGCACAAAATAAAACAAAAGAACAAGAATTTAATCCTTATGGTTATTAATTATGGCTAAGAAAAGTAATACACAGAAAGATATAGATATTACAAAGATGGGGCCTATGAGATACAATCAATTACAACAGGCTAACAATGCACAATTTAGTGCAGATGTTAGTCCTGATGTAAAGGATTTTATTACAAGAGGTAGAGCACATCTGGCTGCACAAACACTTTATAATCCTTATGAACAAGCAGAGCAGAATGTTCAAAGCTCTTTAGCTAATACAACTACTCCATGGGGGCAAAGCATGTGGGATAATCCTACTGCAACTGAGGCACAGTTTCAAGAGTTAGGGGATATAAGAGCTGAGAATCAACCTTGGTATGCTAAGATAGGGGCAGGTTTAGCCAAGGGGGCTATACTTGCAGGAACTACTTTCCTTGATGGTACTTTAGGTTTGTTGTTTGGTGCAGGAACTGCAATGAAGGAAGATAGATGGTCAGGTCTTTGGGATAATGATTTCTCCAAGGCTATGCAATCTGTCAATGATTGGTCAGAACAAGCATTGCCTAATTACTATACAAGAGCAGAACAAGAACAACCTTGGTATGAGAACATATTTACTGCTAACTTCTTAGGAGATAAGTTTATCAAGAACTTAGGTTTTACAGTAGGTGCTTTCTACAGTGGTGGTGTTACTGCCGCTGGATTGAAAGCAACTAAATTACCTCAGCTTATTGGGGCAATTGCTAAGTCTTCAAAAGCCCCAGCAATTGTTAATACTGCTGTAGGAGCACTTACTTCAGCAGTAAATGAAGGTAGAATAGAAGCTCTTAACAATAGTAATGATTGGTTTAATTTACATAAGGCACAATTTGATGATAAATATACTCAGAGAGTACAAGAAATAAGAAACTTGTATGGGGATTCTCCTGTGGCAGACAGTCTTATTAATCAAGAGACAGAATCTTATAATTCAGCTATAGGAAAACTTAATGAGGATAGACTCAAGATGGGTAATGCAGACTTACTTATGAATATTCCTATCCTTACTGCATCCAATATAATTCAATTTGGTAAATTATATGCCAATGGTTTTAAGACAGCAAGAAGGGCTACCAATATAGTAGGCAGGGCTGGTGAATATACTGCTGGTACTACAAAATTAGGCACTGCTGCTGCTATAACTAGAGGTGCATTATCTGAGGGTAATGAAGAAATATCACAAAAGGCAGCATCTCTTATAGCAGGTAAATATTATGAGACTGATGTAAATAACTTCTACAAGGCAAAAACTGACCCTACAGCATCACAGGAAACCTTGGATTGGACTAAATCATTTGCAGAGGGAATTAATGAGACAGTAAATGACGCAAATAGTTGGGAAGAGTTCTTCATAGGTTCTTTGACAGGTGCACTGGGTATGCCAAGATTTAGAGGGATTAGAAGTGAGTCAGGCTCTCTGCAATCTCCTATTACTATTGAAGGTGGTGCTATAAATGAGTGGAGAGATTATAGAAATAAGATGGCAAGAGAAAGTGAGATTGCCAACTATATGAATGAGAGAATCAATTCTCCTGAATTTAAGAATTACTATCAAGGACTTATTAGACATAATAAGTATCAAAATGATATGAATGTTGCTGCTGAGGAAGGTAATGAATTTGATTTTAAGAATGCAGAACATGCTCAATTAATATCTGATATTTCCATGTTTGACAATGCTGGCAAAATGGAAGACCTTAATACATTGATTAATTCTGCATTTGACACTTCTGATGAAAACCTTGCCTCTATAGTAGAAAATACTACAACTACTCTTGAAGATGGTTCTAAGGTAGGCCCCTTTGTTGATAAAAACGGTAATCCAATGTATGCTACTCCTGAAGGCAAACAAGAGATGATTACTAAGTTACAACAGAATCATGATGAGATAACCAATGCCATCAACAACTATTTAAAGATAAAAGATGAGATTGACACTAAGACAGGTCAGCAATTATCAGATGACCAGCTTGAGGAATTAACTTGGATGAAATCCCAGATAGGTAACTGGTCTGAGAGGGCTACAGCTATGTCTGGAGAGATAAAGTCAACTATAGGAAGTGTTATAGGTAATTTAAGCTCTCTTCTTAATTTCAATCAACAGATAAGAGATTATGAAGGTCAAGCACATGCTGATTTGACTGACAGATATAATCAAGCAGATAAAAATGTAAGAACTATCCAAGGTGCTATAAATACCCTTGACTTAGTAAGAAATCAGAATGATGAAACATTAGCTCATACATTAGCAACTAATCCTAAGTTTGTAGATGGTCTTATAAAGGAAATCAATGAGGTGGATGATACTGTACTTAATGCAGATGAAAAGGAAGATATTACAACCAAACTAAATGATATTGTCAAGTTAGGTAATGCCTCAAAGACATATAATGCAAAGCTAAAAGAGTATCTTGAAAATCCTCAAAAGCAAGCAGAAGACCATGCAAAAGCTGATGAACAGGCTGTTCAGCAAGAGTCTAAAAGAAAGTCAGATGATTTAAAGACATCTTTAAGCAATGCCCAAAACTTACAAGAGTTTAGAGACATCATAGATACCCAAGAGGACACAGAAAATAGGGATAAAGTATTAAGTGAACTTGAGGATGATGATAATGAGATGGCTAAGAATTATAGGGAAACTTCACAATATAATAATGAAGTAAGAAGAGTTCTTAATAACTCAGATGCAGACACCCAAACTAAACAAGATGCTCTTAAGCTCCTTCAAGACCAATTTGATAATTCTGAGAATATAAAACAATTGGCTAATCCTAACTCTATATATATTAATAATGAAAATGCCTTTGATGAAGATTCAGAGGAGGATGTAGAATTGTCTGCAACAAGATTCCAAGAAGCCCAATATGAGCTTCAGAAGGCAATGTCCCAAGTAAACAATGACAATAAATTTAAGGATAGATTTTCTCCTGAATATAAAAAACCTGTAAATAAAAGAGAGGGAAAAGTTAGAGGAGATGACAGAACTACTACAGGAGATAGTGGTACATCTACTACACCTCCTGTGACAGATAATGAGAATTTACCTGGAACAGGAGTAATTGAAACTTCTGAAACTCCTGTAGGTAATATAACTGCTGAAATGGTCAATGAGGAGAATAAAAAAGCTAATGAAAAGGTAGAAACTCCACAGAGACCAAGTAAAGGTGCTGTTAGTCAATATTATAGACCTGCTATACCTGAATTACATATAGAGGCAAGTAAAGAAGGAGACTTCAGACCATTTGATGTTGTAGTTAGTGAGAGGGAAAAGAATGTAGATTTCTCTGGTATTTATGGTTATTTAAGAGACAGTGGTGCCTTTAAATATTTGAATGAGGGTAACTTAAAAGCAGGTGATGAACTTGGATTTATGATAGACCCTTCATTTAATGACCATACTATTTTCATTATAGATAAGAAGAATAATCAGATAGTAGGCAGTTTGGATGAATCTGATTATAGTACATCAAGATATGAAGGTCTGAAGAATCTTGAAGAGAGAATAAGAAAAGAATTTGCTAATAGGACAACTAATAATGTTGAGGAGAAAAAAGATAAAAATGTAGTAACAACTGAATATATTAGTGCAAGTGGTACTCATAAAGTACAAGCAACACCTGTTCATTTTAGAGATTTAAAGCCCGGAGATAAATTTATTAATGAGTCAAAATCATTAGATACATTTATTAAAAGAATTGATGATAAAAATGCTGTCATACAGAATAGTGAAAGTAGTTCAAAGGCTTTAGTCAGTGCTAATAAATCAGGAATGAACTATTACAATTGGCTTAAGCAAGACCCTGTAATTTATAAAATTACAGAAGAAAGTAATAGCACTAAAGAAACTACAGATAATAGTAAAACTAAAAGTAAATTCATAGCATCTCCTACTACTAGAGTATCTAAGTTAATGATAGGTAGGGTTCCTTATGGTAGTACTGAAAGAAGTTTGGCTAATATTCCTAATGTATCAAGTGATAATAAGAAGCCTATTTTTGGTATTATAAAGAATGGTGTTCTTACTACTAATGGTAAGATTGATGATAGTCTTATCATCAAGCCAATGGATATGAGCCAAAAGGAAGGTAGGTTATATTTGCTTATACCTAATGGGGCTGGTAAATATTCTCCTGCTGCTGTAAGAGTTAAGCATTTCAATAATGAGGAGTTTAACTTAAAAGATGCTACTGTAAGTTCAACTCCTATTGGAGAAGACATAAAGAATGCCATTACTAAGTTATCAACTGCTATATCACAGGATGATGTGTCTGCTGCTATGCAGGACTTGGCACAAGACTTATATATGCAGGATATTATGATTACTTGGTTCAGTGGTAAGGCAGGTGATGGTATTGTTATAAGTAAGAAAGTAAGAAAACCAGATGGTACTTATGAAAAAGTAATCATTGAAGGTAAGGAACAAATCAAGGAGGATAAGTATGATGTATATTTCTCTACAAGTAGCAAGAGTACAAAGATTGGAGGTATAAACTTTGATGCAACTGCTCTTGAAGACTTGGGAGATACAAGTGCATTAGGGGTTCCAAAGAGCCCTGATGATATATATAATGAAATACTTGGACACCTTATTAAGTTCAATCTTCCTCTACAAGTTAGTGCAAGGAGAATAAATGAAGGTGTATATAACAATAGATTGATAAACTCCAATATTCTTACTTCAAATATTGTAGATGCTTCAGTAAGAGGTACTTGGTTTACAACTGATTATTTTGACAATGATGGTAATCTTCATCAAGCTATAAGCCCAGCTTCTGTAGCACCTCAACCTAAGAGGAAAATTGAAACTCCTGTAGGTGGTACTGAGGGTGCTATTGCAGGTACAAGAATAGTATCTATATTCTCAAACAAGCCATACTATGTGGACTTAAAGACAAATACTATTAAGGATGACCAAGGTAAATCTGTGACTATTACCAATACTAATAAGATTTTATTAGATTTAGCTTGGGCACAAGATAACTTTGGTGATGCTACAACATCCTCAATGATGGTAGATAACAAAGTCCTTACTCCTGATGGTAAGGTACTTGACAGAAGTAAACAAAAGTATCTTAGTGGTCAAGAGGCTCAAGATATAAAGGATACTATTGCAGGTAGGAAGGAAGAAAGAGAAGATAGAGTTGCCGAGTCTAAGGAGGTTATCAATGAAATATATGAGAACCAAAAGAGAGTAGATAAGACAAGAACTGATGGGGAGTTTTACTATATACTTGAAGATGATGGGGAGTATCACCAATATAGCAGAGTACATAGTAGGTTAGGTTCTAATTGGATAGAATCTAAGAAAGAAACAAAGGCTCTTGAATTAGCAAGACTTAATCTTAGTAAGTTTGTAGATAATCCTACTCAATATGAGAACTATCTGAAATACTTGGAAAGAAAATTCAAGGTAGACTTGACTGCCTACAGGGGGAAAACTGATGTCAAGAGTAGAGATACTATTGTGAATATAGTAAGAGACAAGATGTCTGGTACTAACTCACAAAGGGCACTTGATGCTGGCTCTGCTGTAGATAGTATTATTAGACAATATTTTACTATAAGAGATGTCTCTAAGATAACAAAACCTTCAAATATGTCAGAAAATGCTTTTATAGATTTGATTACAACTCTTAATAAAATTAAGTCAAATATAGAGCAAATGGGAGAAAGATTCCTTGCTGACAATATAGTATTGTTCCAGAAGTATCCTGATGGCACAAGGGTTGCAGGCGAGGTTGACATTCTCTCTGTTGACAAGGAGGGTAACTTTAGAATCTATGATGTAAAGACAAGTAGATACAGCTTCTATGACTTTACAGATAGATATGGTCATAAGGTTAATTACTTTAATAGTGCTTCTCCTACTCAAAGAATGAGTGCTAAAAGTTATTATACTTTACAACTTTCTGCTTATAAGAATCTATTTGAGTCTCAATATGGTGTGCCAGTTACTAAGTTAGCTGTAATGCCATTTGTATTGAGTTATGATAAGGAGAATGTATCATCAGTACAAAGTGAAAAGGGTATTCCTATTGTGTATAATCCTGCTGTCAATGTACCTTTGGTAAGTAATGTCAAAGTAGATAAATCTACAGAAACTCCTGCTACTCCAGCACAAGCTCAAACAGTGCTACCTATTTTTGAAACTTCATTGGAGACACAGAATCCTATTGAAGATTTAACCCCTGAGCACAGTATGAATAATGTTGATGAAGAAGTAGGATACTTTGAACTGGATGGTAAGTTACATAAAGGATATTTAACACCCATTGCAGGTATTACAGAAGTAGATGTCTATATGACTAAGGTTCCTAATATTACAAAGGGATTTGGTAGACAGGGAGAAGAAGCTCATGTAGCTTCAAATAGTTACTATGTAGTATTTCCTAATGGTAAAACATTCTTACTTGTAAAGAACAATCCTGTGCAAAGAGGTATGAATGAAACTCAAGTGGAGAATACCATTAGAAAGGCTTTATTAGGTAATCCTCAAAGAATGAGAGATTTTGCATCAGAAAAAACTATATTGTTTGACCCTGATGCAGTACCTACTGTAAGTGCTACTCCTATCACTACTGTAGAAACTCCTGCAACTATTAATCAAGGTAATACCCAAACAGGTGCTGCCTATACTACTCAAAAAGAACAGGCAATTAATGACCATGATGAAGAGTTTGAAAATGAGTTAATTCTAAGAAGAGTTGATACCTCCAATACTACAGTATGGAACCAAGAGAAAGAACTTAAATGGTTAAATAAAGTATTGCCTCAATTAAGTGAGAATGATAGAGTACAAGTAGTAAAAGGCCTTATTAAAGTAGGCAGACAAGGTGCTTTAGCTTGGGGCAAGTTTGATAAAGGTATAATTACATTATCTAACATAGCTGCTGAAGGTACTGCATATCATGAAGCTTTCCATGCTGTATTTAATCTTCTTCTTGACAATAATGAGAGACAAGCATTATATGATGAGGCAAGGAAGTTATATGGTGAAAAAGACAATCTTTCTCTTGAGGAAGATATGGCAGAAGGATTCAGAGAGTATGTAATGACAAGACAGAATAGAGGCTTAGGTAAGAGAATACTTGATTTCTTCAAGGAACTCTTTACCAAGGTTACTAACTGGTCTAACTTTAGACCCTCTCTTATAAGTTATTATCAGAGAATTAATGCTGGTAATTATGCTAAAACTCCTGTATATTTGAGCACTGAAGGTCAATTAAAAGGAAAAAGGTTATGGCACACTTCTAATGAGATAATATACAGATTTAATAAGGAAATGCCAGAAGGGTATTTTGCTCAACATGGGGGTTCATCAAAGGCTATATTCTTTGCAGATAGAGCACCTGAGTCTCAATCTTTCTTATCTCAAAGGAAGTACAAGAATCAATATGACGTGATAATTAATAACCCTTATGTAGTAGAGAATTTGACTGCTGGTAAATATAATCAAGATAGTAAGCATAATTCTATGCAAGAAGCTATCCAATATGCTATAGATAATGGATATGACTCAGTTATATTCAAGGACCTTTATGACAATATGATGTATGGAGATATATATGTTATATTTGACCCAAATCAAGTAAACTATATAGTTGGTCAAGATAATATTGGGGTAGACTATGGTCCTAATAAATTCAAAGATTTGCCAAAGGAGCAATGGAAAGTCCTTGTAAAAAAAGGTTGGACTGAAGAACAATGGAACAGAATCTCTCAAGAAGAGAGAAACCAAGCTGTTAAGTGTATAGCCTTTTAATTAGTAGGATGAAATTTTTTATTGAGGGGAGTAACAGAATGTTACTTCCCTTTTATTTTATACTAACAATAGTATAAAGCAAATTAAAAATTAAAAAAAATAAGGGGAGGAGTAGAACTTAATCTACTCACTCCCCTTTTACATTATTAACATTAACATTATTGTCTTTATTATCTTTACTGCTTAAAGAATGGTATACTTTCTTCTGGATGTAAACTTCTATATATAGTCTTATTCATAGGAATTAATGGAGACTCAAACCATAACTTAGTAGCTTTTGAATCCCCTTTGAATCTACCTGATTGTATAATAGCATCCTCACCTGCAAATGTCTCATAATTCATAGGATTCATCACTCCTACCATATCCAATACACTCTCTAAAGTATTGATACCAGCAGCAGGAGATTTCAATATTTTAAGAGCTTCTCCTACCATTTGAGGGCCAGGGACTTGAGTACCTATTTCAGTATAAAGTCTTCTTGCTTGATACTCAACCATCTTTTGTAACCAAGGTCTATTCTTATTATCATCCCAATCCATAAGGCCAAGGAATGCTGCTACAATTAGAAAATGTCCTACCTCAGTGGCAGCTCTCTTAATATTTGCTTTTTCAGTCTTAGTAAGATTATTCCAATTGGCAGCTATTGCAAATTGTCCTTCCTTTAACTCTTTTGCTAACTGCATCATGAATCTTCCTGTAGTAAGATAATATCCTTCAGTCCAAGCTTGTAAATCCATATTATAGGAAGCTGATTTAAATCTTCTATTTATAGAAGGTTTAATCCACTTTCTAAACATAATGCCCATTCTGCCTATAGCTAATCTTTGTATTGCACTTCTATCAATCTTATTATAAATACCATGCATTCTCTGATTTATAGCAGCAGATTTTCTACTAAATGCTATAATATCATCTCTTGTAAAAGCTGAGTCATCTTCCTTGGTATAACCCTTTTTTAATTGTAACTTAGCTCCCAGTTTCTTATTATTTTTGTCAATGGGAACTACTTCCATGGCATCCCATAAAGATACTATCTTTCCATCAGGAGCTTTCATCTTATAAGCATCTGCAAGGGCTAATGAGGTTCTATTCTGCATCCAGTGCTCACCAGCATTGTTCATAAGGAATAATGCAGAAGTACCAAACATTCTACTAAACCAAGTCTTTCTATCAAAATTTACTTCTCTTACATCAGTCTCATACTCTTGCAATACATTGAATAATTCATCCCATAAAGCAAGTTTGTTTGTTTTTACCCTATTACCTATCTCAGCTAAATAAGCAGGTAAAGCTTTTCCATAATTTCTATCAGCATGCAATGTGTTGGATTCATTATAAAATTCCCCTGCAAAGGATTCAATTCTCATCATTACCTTACCTGTGGCTACATTGGATATACCACTTAATAAATTAAGTCCTAACATATTAAGTGATGTTATTCTATTGACAAAATTAGCTGCTTTACCTCTATCAATCTTAGTATTGCCAAAAGTACCTTCATCTGCCATATATTTACCATATACTTGCATTTCAAAGAAAGTATTTAGTCTCTGCATAAATCTTGTAGCATCTCCAGATTTAGTAAGAGTAGATTCAACTTTTCTACCCACAGACTTAAACTTCTCAACCAATGGCTTACCACCTCTTGTCTGTATAATCTCCCTCTCCCTTAGCATATCCCTACCAAGCTCAAGGACATCAATTACTTTATTCATTTCATTGAAGTCATTAGCCATAGCTGCATAAGCTGTAAGAGTAGATACTATATCAGTAGATAAGTCATTAGGATTTTCACCTTTCTTCATTTTAGTATAATAAATAGGTAATACTTGAACTTCATTACCCTCAAAGTCCTTCATAGTAGCCCTATCACCAAAGTCAGTATCATCTGTCCTTCTAATAAATTGGTCTTTAACAGCTTCCCATAATTGCATAGTACCTGACTTTACACTATCAGAAGATTTAACTCTTTCAAGTAAGTCTTTTCTAATCTTAACTGCATTGGTTAAGGTAGTATATTTGTCAGGAAGGTAGGAATCAAGTCTGCTCTTTATATCCATAATCTTATTATAGTATTCTTTCTGAGCAGTATTTAAATTTTGGTAAGCTTTATTACCATAGATTGACATCTTAGGTTGCTTTTTACCATTGATTACCTCCATGTTATCATCAAACCATGCCTGCTTTTCCTTTCTATATTTATCAGCATTGTCTCCTACAGGATTTTTACCATATTTCTCATTAAGGGACTTAAACATTTCTCTAATTTTATCCTTGAATAAGCCTTGGTTAATCTCAGATATATAGTTGCCTGTTAAATTACCTTTATTATCTTTTTCAAACATCCAATCAGTATTCTTTATACCAGCTTGCTCAAGTTTAATAGTAGCTGCTTGGAGTTCTTTCATAACATTGATAGTATCTAATCTTGCATTTTCCTTACTCTTCTTGACAGCTTGGTCCATAACTTTCAACATATAATCAGAAGAATCTGCCATAGAATCTAACCACATGTCAAAGAATGATATATCATTATCAGCTACCTTAACCAAGTTTTCAGCAGTCATAGTTTTACCTTTGAATTTACCAAAAGGGACAGTAATACTATTTCCTATAAAGGGTTTGATGAAGTCAACAAATAATGGCATAGATACTTTATTGTATTCTATAAATAAGTCTTTAAGTAATGTAGTAGTATTATCTAATACTACTCTTACTCTTTGTCCATATCTATTATCATCATATTTTTCTTCATCTACAAGAGCCTCTCTAATATCTTCAGTGATATGCTTATAACTATATAAATAATTTCTCACATCTCTTAATACTCTAGCCCTTTCATTCATATCAGCAGCAGGGGTATTTTGTAAAGCGGTAAGTCTTTTATCTACTTTAGTTAACTCATTTAGAGCATTTTCTGTAAAGGCATATATACCTTCAATCTCATTATTATCAGCTAAATCAACATCTAATTTATCAAGAAATAACCTTTGATTCATACTAAACTGTCCTTCAGGGTTTCTCTTTTCATAAATTTTCAATCTCTTTAACTCATTATCAATAATTTCTTGAAGTAACTTCTTATCTCTTGTTATTCTCTCTGAGGTATTGTAGAATAATCCATTTGCACTTATATTATTAATATCAAGGGCATTATCCATACTACCATCAAGAATTTGTTGAGCTAAGGAACCAAAATTCTTATCAGCTTCCTTTATAGCTCTTTGGATAGGGCTTGCACTAATATTCTTAAAAAAATTCTTAATAGCCTGTATTACTCTTTGTAATAGATTCTTATAAGGAGCAGTTGGAACCCCCTCTCCTTGAAGAAGATGTTTTGCAAGTAGTTTACCAGCAGCCTCCTTTGCTAATTTAGCACTATCTCCATTATATAGAGTATCATAAGTACTATAATCATCTCCTAAGATATTCTCTGTTAGTCCTGTAGATGCTATATTATTAACTAGTCTTGTTATAAGAGGATTATCTCTCATAGCTTCAATAGCAAAGTGAGCAAATTCCTCTGGAAGAGCTTTCTCGCCTTGTATACCATTAGCAAGCCTAATCATTTCAACAAGACCATTTGCTGCATTTCTTGCAACATCAAAATCAGTTACACCATGAATACCCATTCTTTTTTCAAGGTTAGTCAAAGCTCCTACACTTACTCCATGAGATTCAAGTATACTTCTTAATCTATTATTAAGATTCTCATTGTATTCCATTTTATCTGCATTAATGGAGTTAAGCCTGTTTCTTCTCTCAACCTTTACACCAATGAATATTCTAGGAGACTCACTATCCTGAATTTTAATTACACTAGCTACATAATCATCTCTAAAATCTGAGTTTTGATTAAAAGCTATTGCTTTTTGTTTTAACTTCTGATAATTCTCATCATTGTTCACCCATAAAGCAGGTCTATCAGAACCTCTCTTATAATATCCAATTTCCTTATTAAGTCTCTCAAGTACTTTAGTCTCTGGAATGACCTTACTAAAATTAGTTTGCTTTAATAAACTTCTAAGAGTAGGTTCATTATTTTCATCAAGTATTAATCTTGGTTGCCATTCTCTTATAAATTGATTACTTTTTGTAATTAGATAAAGTTTTACAGCTTCACTTCTATTATTTGAAGTGAAGGACAGCAAGTCCTTGAATAACTTGCTGTCCACTTTTTCACCTTTTTTATTCTTTACTTTTGGAATAATTGCACAACTTCTTGCCATATTTATAAAGTATATATTGTTGGAGCACCACAAATTTCTTCCCCATTTTCATCCTTATATTCTGTATTAGGCTGAATAGAGGTTACATCATCAGATTTTGGAATTGAAGTATCCAAAGGAGTATTATAAGTCTTTTGAAAAGCCTCAGAATCTGCTTGGAGAATAGAATTCCAAAATTCTTCAGGCATATCATCAGGCATAGAACTCTCATCTACTTCAACATTTCCATTATCAAAGTTTGCCAATGTTTCTGCATAAGGGTCATAGTCTTTCTTATTCTTGTCAATTACAGTTTCCATTTCTTCCACATCCCTGCCATACTCATATTCAATGAAGCTATTTCTGAAACCTAATGGTTCAATTCTTTCATAAATTGCAACATTGGGATTTTCAGTATTTAAAGTTGATAATTTGTAATAAGCATACTTTCCTTTGATTCTTTTACCTATATACTTAAAAAAGTCATAAACAGGACCATCAGGAGTATCTATTCTCTTTTTGATAACTTTCTTATCTCCAAGAGTAGCATTATCATCAATCAAAAATGTAACTTCATCCTTAATATCACCTTTATCATTTGTAAACTTGACAGATGAAGTATCAGGTATTTCAGGAACCAGCCTTCTATTATCCAAGTGATTATATACATATTGGTCTACAAATTGACTATAGTCATCATTTGTTTTTAGTATAGACCTCAATGTACTTATATACTCTGGTACAGCCCTTCTTATTGCTGTAGGAGCCAAATGAATAAAAGTATTAGGACCAAAAGCAAATCCATTTCTATAGAAACTATATCTAAATAAGTTAAGAGCAAGTTTCTGGGCTTCTGGGTTACTCATGTACAATAGAGATGCCCAATCTCTCATATATCTTTCTCTTAAAGTAGAACTCAATCTGCCTACATTCTTGAAGACTATAGTATCTACAGGGTTAGTGTTATTTGCCCTAATCACCTTTAGTCTCTTGATATACTCAATACTTGCAATATCCTCAATGTCTGTAACTACCTTCTTGAAATACTTAGGAAAATTATTGATAAATTCTTTCCTTCTATTATATGAAGATATAGTAGTATTATCTACTTTAGAATCAGGATTGATAAGCAACTCAGACCCAAAGAAACCAGTCTTGGACATAATATATGCAAGTAAGTCATTGTAAATATTATTCATAGTTTTTGCATCCAACTTACCTGTTTTTGTCATGCCTCTGAGGGTATCAATTACTTCTCTAAATGATTCAGTATATTGAGGAAAATAAGACTTTAGCATTTCTTCTGTTTTCTGTAATCCAAGAGTATAGAAAGCCTGTAAGAAAGGAAGAGGAGCTGACAATAATCTTTCTCTTAAAGTGTCAATGCTAGGATTGTCGGATAACAAATCATCAAGTATTACATTGGCATTCTTCAAGGGAAACTTGGCATTATTCTCTATCTGGTCTAACAGGTCTTTTACTTTCTGTATCTTCAACTCTGTATCTGCAATAGTAGGGCCAGCCCCCCCACCTTGAGTATCAGCTCTTGTAGCTTGAACTAACTGACCTAAAGCATCAGCAGAGTTCATTATTCTCTTGAATAAATATCCTACTGCCACTTGTTTCTGATAAAATTCAATCTTTCTGAAATCAGAAGTCTGTGAAATATCAGTAACAGCTTCTTTAGCAAGTATTATATTATCCGCAAGGTCATCAGCAAGAAAACTATTGCTCTTATAATTATCATAAGTAACCATATTGGTAAGAGCGGCTTTCTCCTTATACTTATCTAGTACTTCATCAATAATACTATCCTTACTTTTACCTTCTCTACTCTCTCTAAAATAGGTCTGAGTAATCTCTTGAACTATAGGTTGCATCATTAACAGACCTATCTCAATAGGATTATAACCTAATCTTGAAAGAAGCATGGAAGCATCAGCAGTTAAAGTATTTTGATTAAGTGCTGCAAGTACATGGTCTTTGGCATTATCCACAGAAGCAGCCAAGAATCCAGCATTATTCTTTGAGATAAATTCCTTAGCACCATTCATAATATCATGTAGAGATGTAAGTCTCTTCCCATTCAATACAAATGAGCCATTTTCTTCATCCAAAGCTAACTGAGTATGTTGCATCAAGGCATGGTTTGCATTATGGTTAGCATAAATACCAGTCAACTTAGTACCAGTCATGTTCTGTTGATGCAGCATTACCTGAGTTCTTGGTGATAATGGGTCCATCTTGACCTTTGTCTTTTCTGCTATTTTATCCAAAGTATCAAGACTTAAATCAAATAGATAAGATGCTATGGACTTAGGATAAACCCTATTATTCTTCTGTACAGTCTTATTGAGTTCTACCCCTTCCTTCTTTAAAGCTTCAGCTAATTCACTCTCAGTAGAGTCATTAAGAATTGTCATTATTCTTGCTGCTCTTTTCTGATAATCAAAACCACCTGGGTTAAGAATCTTTGAAGCTGTATCTGCATTAGTCAGGACTCCATACATCATATCTATCAGCAAGTTATTTCTTGCCTCAAGACTGTTCTCCTGTGGAGACTTATTGAAGTCATACTTTACCTTACTTATAATAGGCTTGGCAAGTCTATACTTCTCCTTATTCTCCTTGAACCATTCCTTAAAGTCATCAGTATCTGCATTGAGAATATCTTCTGCCAACTGGCTATGAGTGAACTGTGACAATACTTGATTGAATAGGCTATTCATTCTTGCATAGTCTTCTCTTGCCTGTCTCATATCATACTTTTTAACTCTGAACTCAGGTAACATGATATACAGCTTATCCACATCAAAGTCAGAACCTGACAGAGTAGTAATCTCAGCAGGAAGCATGATTGCAGAACCATTCTGTTGAGGAAGGAATCCCTTAATATACAAAGGAGCCATTGAGTACTTATCCTCTGTTGGAACTCTATATCCAATCAACTTTCTCAAATCATCAGGAAGTTTAGTTACATCAAGCTGGTGAGTATTTGGGTCCATTAGAGGCTCATAGAACTCTCTACTATATGCAGGCATATAACATTCAAGATACTTAATCCTCTTGTTAGCACCTTCACCTTCAAACACTACATGAAGTTCATCAGTCAAGCCATAGTCAGATACCTGAATTAAAGCACCACCTCTAATCTTCTGTTTAGTAATTCTACTCTTGATTACACTATTAAGGAGTGTCTGTACTCTTTGAGATTGCACAGGGTCAAAGAGAGGGATATTGAAGTTGTTGTTCTCATCAAGAGTACAAGCCCTCATCATATCCATACCATATCTTTGATTGCCTCTTATTTCTTCAAGTAAGATTTCCTCTACTTTCTTTGGGTCTTTGAATATCTCATTTACATCAGCAAATGCTTGAAGAATGTTCTCAGTATTGATGGCATTATACAGGTCAAGCCACTCTTTCTTAGTCATCTTCTTACCATTAACCTCAATGATTGTGTCATCAGAGATGTCAGCAGTAATTAGTTTTCTAATCTGAGTACCTACCAACTGAACTGCATCAATAGCATGTTCAGGAGTTGCAGTCTGAATACCATAATCTTCATAAGATACCTTATGTACTACATTAGGATTCTCATTACCAAATCCAATACCTGTAGTATCTTTAAGCCTTTGGATTACATCAGCCTCTGTATTTACATCATTCAAATCTATTACACCTTGTTTTCCAACCTTAGTGGTAGATTCAAACTGAACTACATCAATCTGATTATCCTCCATAAACTTATTTATGGCTTTCAGCTTGCCTGACCTTCCTAAAGGGCCAGCAATTAGTTCGTGCATAGCAAGCAATAGGAACTCTGAGTTCTTATGTTGTACAGGAGTCTTAATTCCAGTATGACCTTCAATGCCACTGTTATTATTGACTTGTGTATAGACATAAGGCTTCTTAGTCTGCCAAATGATATTGAAGTCTTTGATATTCCAATCTCCATTCTTGAAGTTGTTATATGCTTGCTCCATATCATCTGTCCACTGACCTGACATACCAAGTATTGCCCTATAGGAACTCAAACTTCTATATGCCTGAGCATCTGCTACATTCACATTTCTAAACTTGTTGATGATATAATCTCTGTCTATCTTGGACATTTCATTTCTTCTAACCCTTTCATCAAGTACAGTCTTGATGTCTTCAAGTATAGAAGATACTATTTCATCATCCTTCAAGTAGAGGGTTCTTTCCCAATCTCTACCAATTCTCTCACCTTTATAAGTAGCCTTAGTATTCAGTCTAAGGGCAGGAGCATGAACCTCCTTATATCTCTTCTGAAAGTCCTCAAGGTTCTTATAGAAGGCAAGGTCGGTAGTAGTAAGCTGGATAATTTGTGAAGTAGCCAGTTTACTATTCCAATAGTATTCCCTTAGAGCATCCTTAGCATTATTCTTAACAAACAGACTTCTTGAGATTGATTGAGCATCTTTCAACTTTATTTCACCTCTAGCAGCCTTATCTGTAAGTAATGCCTTAATTTGCTCCATCAAATTGTTAGCTTCTCTATTATCAAAAATACTATTGTTATTATAAGACCTAAGTAGCAACTCCATATTGGTATTCCATAGTGGGCCTAATGCTTCCTTAGCCTTTATAAGAGCTTTTGCAGTTATTGCATTTTGCTTGGATTGTCCAGTAAAAGGAAGATATTTATACTTCCCATTAACCTCATCAAAGAGTCCTACTCTTTCCCAATCTTTACAATCTTGCTCAAACCCATCCTCCATAATATCATAGAGTGTAGTTCTAAGAAATTCTCTAAGCTCGGCACCAGTACCCTTGGATTTAAGCCTACTTAATCTATCAAGGAAAGTTTCTCCATTATCATACTTAATGTCATTAAGGGCAGGAAGGAATTTAAATTCTGCTCCTCCAATATTCTTTATATTACCTTCCTTATCTCTGATAATATCATAATTGGCAATAGGTTCCATAGTAGTAATACCATTCTGATAAGCATCATCCCTTTCCCTAACTAACATGATTCTATCATATTCTTGGTTAACCAAATCTACTAGCTTGTCAAGAATAACATCATCATAAGTTCTTTTCTTACCATTTTCATCAAGTATATCACCTGTAGTGTATTTTCTGAATCTGATAAACTCAGCAGAAGGAGCATCTGATAGAATAGGAACATGATACCAAGCATACTTTATACTTGACTTTGCAGAATTAGGGTCTCCCCAATACTCTGTAAGAAGAGCCAAAGTATAATCCAAGTCATCCCAATCCTTATATTCTACCTTATCAGAGTTTAGTACTACCTTATGATTAAGACCTTTTCTCAATTCATCAGATTCTGCAAGTTGTCTTAACCAATCATTTCTCCAATGACCATCCTTAAAGAACCACTCATAATCCTTAAATTCAGTCTGCATAAACTTCTCAAATCTCTCCTTATCATTCATGACATTCTTGAGATTTTTGATAAGCTTACCCAAATAGTTAGGAGTAACATGGGAATAATAAGTTTTATCATTCTCTCTAGTACTACTTTCAATAGCATCTTCAGTAACTTCTGCAAGCATTGAAGCTATTGAGTTATAAGCAGAACCAAAAGTATTAATAAGGTCCCCCTTTCTCTCAGTACCATCTTCTAGTTTCTCATTCTTTATTTTACCTTTCTTGATGCCATTAAATATGACATTCAATTGAGGTAATAATAACATGATGGGGTCAGTAAATGTAATACCTGGGGCTTTTTGTATGTTAGTTAATGATGTTCTTAAAACAGAAGGATTGGCATCAATACCTATCATATGAAGTAACTTCATTAAAGTCTTCCATACATTTTCTTTCTCCAAGAGTTTGAGTCTAGCATCTGTATCAAGATTTTGGAACATATTATTCAAGGTCTCAGTCCATTCTAAACCTTTGGATGCATTACCCTCATTTATATCCCCATTCTTATCATATACACTATCTTCATCAAGTAGATTACCACTTTCATAATTATCTCTCCAAGCATCAAGAAGATAATATATACCTTCAGGTTTATTGATAGCCACAGTTTCCATCTTAAAAGTACCATCAGGCATCAACTTCTTCTTTTGAATCCAGTAAGGTATAAAGTCTTTTCTGAAATCTTGATAGAACTGAGAATACAAAGTTTCATCATTTTGAAGTAACTTGATTATTTGCTTAACCCAAGGTTTTGTTTTTTGTAAATCTTGAAGCAGAGGAATCATGTCATCTGAGTTAATCATGTTCCTTAGCTTGTCTATAAGAGTAGCATGAACATAATCAGCATCAAGGTATCTAGTAAATCCCAAGTCATCCTTGTCATATGTACCTCTATAATCAAGCATAGGTACTTGTCTTATTACCTTTCTTACTGCTTGAGACAAAGACTCATGGGAACTTACTTGTCTAAAATTAGTCATCCAACCATCCTTATAAGACTCTTCTTGCTTCCACTCATCTGAATCATTGTCTATCTCACTGTTACCTTCAGGGTCATCATCATTAAGATTAGCATCAGCAGGGGCAGTATAATTAGGGTCTATTCTAATACCCTCAGTCATTACAAGTATAGTACTTGCTTCCTCTGCAAGAGCTTTAAATACCTCAGGGTCATCAATTATCTTCATATACTCCTGATACTTATAAGCAGCTTTCTTCTTGGCAGCTTCAAGTTTCTTTTCGTCAGAATACTTATCAGCCCCTTTCATGGAATTGATAATATTAAGTTCTTGTTGTACTCTGTTTTCCTCTGTGTCCTGTACATAAGATTTAAATATGTTAGCTACTCTATTAAATAGGCCAGCAGGAGTATATTTACTTATGACAGATAATCTACCCAAGTTATTAAGTTCTGCTTGCAAAGCTTCTTTATCTATACCTTGACTATCCTTAATTTTTCTATTTAAGGAATCTGTCATTTCCTGTAAAGCATCATCTACCTCATTACTAAAGAATCTTGCAATAAGAGCAACTCTATCCCTTCTTGTCTTAGGGTCAAAAATTAAATCTACTTTTTGCTGAGTTTCAAGAGAAGTAACTTTAAGAGTATCAAAAGATTTACTAATTTCCTCATTAGAATTTTCAGTATTCTTAGTACCTCTTATTTCTTTAATAAAATCATTGAGTTCTCCACCTAATGGAATATCCTCAATGGACTTATTATTCTTTTCTTGCCACAGTCCAACCAAATTAAGTATTGATTGCTCTGTCTCATTTGGAAACTTCTCAGCTAGTTTCTTTATTTCTGGTGTTAATATTAAACAACTCATATAATTAAAAATTATTACTTGTGCAAAGATAAGAAATTTAATTGTGCTATACAAGCACTTACTTAAAAAATTAAAGAGAGAACAAGTATTTAACTTATTCTCCCTTATAAGATTTATCTATGATGTAGTTAATAAGCCTCTTTTAATAAATTCTTCCCTTAAAGGTGATGTCAATGCTCTGGCATCAGGATGAGGAGCACCTGTAGTGCCTAAAGTTCTTAATTTAAAGAAGTTTTCCCAATCACTTACAAACCCAGTATATACTACTTCAGTTGCAGTAGACAGGGGTAATACCTCTCTTGCTTGCTGAGGTTGCATACCCAGTTTTTTAGTAAGTTTCATATATTGTTGTTCAGCTACTTGCAAAGCCTTATAATAAGCATGTTCTGGAGTACCCAAATGATATAACTCTCCTTCATAAGCCCAAGTAGGAAGTACATAGGAAATCTCTCCTCCAAACTTATCTCTTGAATAGTTACAATATCTTGTGCTTTGTTCTGCTATACTAAAGGTTCTATGCCTGTTAAATTCTCTGGATATTCCTATAGAAGTTGTGAACTTTACACATGCTCTCTTCTCATGTAACTCTGTAGGTTCACACATATATTGTAAATCATCAAGCCAGCCATTTTCTATTAACACCCTAAAGTTAGTAGTTACAAGTACCTTATTAGTATTCACAGAAGTTTTTTCATCTGGTTCTTCTATTATTTTAACTTTAGAATATTTATTATGGTAATATTTATTTAAAGGATGGAAAATTCTTGCTGCTGAATTATGTTGAAGATAAATAGTACCATGTTCACATACCGATAGATGTTTACCTTTAACCAATCTTTCGACAAAAGGCTTTGCAGAATCCTCTGTTATCTTATCCTCTGATTTATAACATACCCTGCCTACCTTCTCAATCTGTTTATAAACTCCTTCAAGACCAGCAGGTTGTTCCCATATTTCAAAACTTGGTTTAATAAATCTCATATCTACATCCTTATTTTAAATTTATACTTACATTTTCACAAAACATACAACTGCACTCATCAGGATTATGTCCAAGTTCCCTTAATAAAGTATCAGTATCTTCATCTTTAGGATTAGTATATACAGTTACACTACTATCTGAATAATCCATTACAACCAGTCTTTCCATATTGTTTAAATTATTAAATTTATTAAATTTATTCTTGCACAACTTCAAAATCATCAACATTCCAGTCCTTCAAATCAAAGATAGCATTGACCTCCCTCTTTGTCTTAGGGGCTATATAATCCCAAGCCTTTTGAGGTAATACAATCTGCTCTTCAACTGCACCTTTAAGGTCACAGTTTGAGTAATCTACATCCTCAAAATATTCACCATCCTCATCCATTCCAGAGTCAGTAATCTCATAGTTAGATACCCTAACCTTTACAGTTTTACTAAGGGTGACACTTACTGTAACCTCAATCTCTTTTTCAGGATTATCTTCTTGATTCCAAGGAGCATTATTCCATTCTGATTGAGACATAGTAGGGTAGTTACTATCACCATTTAATGATTCATTATAACTCATATTTAATCTTTATTATTTTTATTAAGCCACATAACAGTTATTATACTATATGAAGCTAAATCAAGTAAAGTATCCTTAATAGATTCATCTTTAACTTCTGCATTTTTGTTATTAAGAGATTCAAGTCTGTTCATCTTATCCCCCATCCTTACAAGAGAAGCTAATAAACCAAACTTATCAAGAGATTGTTCAAAGCTATTACCATAATCATGATTCTTGGCTGCATAAGTCTTAGCCATGTTATTAGTAATATATATAAATTGTTTCACACTATCATTTATTATAGGATGTGAACCTAAATGAACTAATCTACTTTTTACTACCTGAAGTTCTGTTTTTATTTCATTACTAACTTTAGGAGAATCTATAATCTTTGTTATAATATCTATCAAATATTGATACTCTGAGTTTATTGTCATTTCCATATTTTTCTTTAATATTTTTTAAACTTCATTCTACTTTACTTTAAATATTCTTTATTTACAGCTTCCAATTGTTGAATTATATTATCTATTGTTTTGCCATGATATTCCATAGCTATCTCCTTTAATACTGCAATATGGGTCTTTAGTCTGATATATTCTATCCGTGTCATTTACCATCCTCCTTATCGAACTTTGAATGTAAAACCTTGATTGTGCTTTCAGTATCATCGGTGCCTGGTAATGCTATATATTCTTCACCTCTATAACGATTTCCTACACTCATATTTTCAAACATATAATCTTTCAAAACAAAGCCCCAAATATCTTCTTCCCAAGTGATTGTACCCTTTACATGGGTATCATCACCTTGCTCATTGAAGTATGTACATTCAACAATATCACCTTCATAGATAGGTATATCATTTTCTGCATTTTTCCCTGTGTACTGGCAGACGGTGGAAGAGTCAATCTCCACCTTGTTGCAAATAGAGTCCTCATACCATTCTATGAATGTACCGAAAGGAGTCTTCACCAATGAGCCATACACCCATTTGCTATTGTCAAGTCTCTTTGCCTTGAATTTTATATCACGTCCCATATTATATTATATTTTTAATTTTAACTATACCATATCTCGGGTATCTCACTATATTCTTTCATGCTTCCTCCAAACTTATTTATTTTAACTCGACAGGCTCATCACTGTTTTATTTTTAATCTTTTTTCTATACACCCATAGGAGGCATTAAAATATTTAGCTATTTCCTTTATAGTTTTCCCTAAATTTCTCATTTTAATTACCTCGTTTATATCAATATCTTTTCTAAAATTATTCTTCCTGTTTAACAACTTTGGATATACGTTCTTCTCTATCCCAACAAATAATGGATTCCCTTTCCACCAATCAGGACTTTTAGCCACTTTATCACACTCTATATTTTCTCCAATATCAATTTCGTTTATTGCATTCAACACACAATCATTTTTACTTGTTGCATTTGCAAAACCACCAGATGGCAGATACGCTTGCCATTTATTAGTATCAACTTTCTGTATTACTACATAATAGCCTTTGCATGGCAATAAATAAAATCCACAACAAATGCGTTTTATCTTAATATCCAAATCCATCATACTTATCACTTTTGTAGGCTTTGTGTTATCTGATTTCCATTTAAAAATATAACCACCACAAGTTTTGTAAACTCCATTGCAACAATCACCTATATGCCCATTGTTTAAATGCAAAGCCTTTGATGCAGCTCTTGTTGATTCAAACTCACAAATCTTATTCGATTCCAAATCATACTGAACTACAGGCTTCATTCTATGTACGATTGAATCATGGTAGATTTTCTTTGCACTATAATGACTGTTATACTTGGCTGTACACCATTCTAAATTATCTATACGATTATCATCTTTTATTTCATTTTTGTGATTAACCGCAGGATAATTATTTGGATTTTCCAAGAAGGTCAATGCAATAAGTCTATGCACCTTTTTAGTAAACTGAATATTATTTTCAGATAATCTAACTTGTACATATCCTTCTCTGTCAGGAACGCCTTTTAGAGGTTTTGTCTTTCCAATTCTTCTAATATTACCCAAATCCGAAGCCTCATAACATTTGAGACCAGGAATCTTTTTCCAGACTTCTTCCATAAGCAATAATTAATGTAACTCTACTGGATTATCGCTCCATTTGAGTTCTCTTCCTATCAGCTTCTTAATTGAGCCTTTGGGAAGTTCAACACCACCATACACACAAGCATATCTACCATATTCTTGCATTTTGTGTGGCTCACTTGAAGAAACAAATTCAGAGCCATCATTATTAACACTTACCCATGCCATAACTATTCCTCCTCCCAAAAAAAGTTAGGTAAGAAATCATACACACAACTCCATATTGCAGTTGGATGAGATTTAAACCAATCCTTCAAATCAGCATCATATCTCTCTAATGTGATATGTGGGCGAGTTTTTCTGTAATCAACTACTATCATATCAATGCCGAAGTATTTAGGCAAATTCTCTGCCTTGTGCCACTTCTTTTTGATTTCTTCCTTTACTATCTTGTCTCTTAATTCTTGTTTATTCATATTAATCCTCGCTTTCTTTTATGCCAAACACAGAACCATCGGCAAAGTTATAGAATTTCATAACATCATTAAAATGCCAATTCTTGGCAACACCGAAAGAAATATGCTCATCAACAGAAGTGATGAGTGTATAATGTCCATCCTCTTTGTCTTTTACATACCCGAAAGGCTGATGTTTCAACATTTCCTGCCAGCACTCCTCTGCGTTGGCAAAGGGTCTGTAGGTAAACTCTGGCTTGATGCGGTAGTCATTGACATTAACAAAGGCATTATCGGTATAAAAGCCCTCCTCTGTTGTGATGTCTTTCCAAACTCCATTATCTCTGTATTGTATCACTCTGCCTTCTGCAAACGCTTGTAAGATGGGTAATAAATCTTTAACTTCTTCTCTTGTCATAATATCTTATTAATTTTTATAGTTATTCCTTTCCAACTTTAACTCCAAATGGTTGCCCATCTAAATAAACATATTCTTCAAATACAGAAGTAAACTTGGTAGCTACATTAGGCATAGACAATCTTAAATACGGATACCCATCATTATGTATCCCAATTATCAAAACTATGTCACCTTTTTGCTTTTTCCTAAGATAGCCAAACGGCTTATGATTTTCCATATCATGGAAGCATTCTTTAATGCTTTGATAAGGACGGTACTTTGATGAGGGCTTAATGCGATATTCAATATTAGCCCAACATTCCAATTCATCCATTACTACCCAATCATTAGGCATCGAAGGATTTGCGATACCTTTTGGATTTGTTCTTACCTCTATTGTCTTGCCCTCTGCAAAAGCCTGCAAGATAGGCAATAGCTTTTTTACTTGTTCTCTGTTCATTGTTTTAATAATTATAAATTATTACTTCATCATGATAACATTTGACATCTTTTATACTTGTATCATCACGTCCATACTCATCTACATAATAATCCATAGTTACAGGAATCTCCCCATACTTATCAAGAGATTCCTGTAGTATATCTATTAATTCTTTATTAGTCATTTTTATTAGTCATAATAATATATTAATATTAGTGAAGAAGAAATAAAACACAAACTATTATAGCCCCTATAAATCCTCCTATTGTACTAATAAGTGCTATTATACCAGTAATTAAACATAATATTGCAAAAAATTATAAGAACTGATATAAAGGATTTATATATTGCCTTACCTAATTTTTTTAATTTATTTTCATTTTTTTTGCTTAATTTATTATAACATTCATCACTTTCAGCCATAAGTTTATCAAAGCTGTCATAATTCTCAGATAAAAGAGCCTCAGCTGCTTTCCTTAATGCAATCACACCCTGTAATGCAAGCTCCTGCTCTTTCTGGCTCATTCTATCAAAATCTATTTTCATTTTTTCTTTGGGGAAATCCGTTAATAACTTCATAGGACTTCTCGCCAATATTTATTTCCTTGATAGAAAAACTTGACAATACTCGTCTTTTGAATCCTTCATGTTCACCGCTACCCATAGTAAAACTCCTCTTTCTTTCTATTAATAATTTGGTCTTATTATTGCAATCCTATATCTGTTTTTTAGAAAATAGAGATAGAAATGATATTCGTCGAATGCACTATCTGTACTATGATTAGAAAAAGCTATTGTCGGTATAAGATAAGAGGTTCTTTTAAGGTTATCTTTATACCCTACAATATGTATTCTATTTATTTTAAAGTTCATATCTATTCTGTTTACCCTCTCTCTGCTGTCACCAAGGAGAGGTGGTTAGTTAATCAATGCTATTGTCTCCTATTTCCTTTAATACCTTCCTAAGAAAGGTCTTAATTCTATATAGACCTTCATCTGTGTACTCATCAATTTTAAAACCATTGATAAATGTAGTACTTCCAATTTCTTCTATATTCATATCATTACTATTTAAGTCCAAAGGCTGTTAAACAATCATATTGCTATCCAATCCCAAGCCAAAGAGAAGGTGCTGTAATTCATGCACATTTGATATAGTTTTCAGATAGAAATCATCTTGACCTACATCATAGCTATCTGGACTTAGGTTATTATACACTTCGACACTTTCTATTATCTTATGTTTCTTGTCCTTATATTCGGCAATAAGATATAATTTACCATTAAGCTGATAATCATAATCCGTCCCATCATCCTTCCACCCATTCTTTTTCAAAAACTGCATTGTGATTGGGATAGGCTTTAGTTCGTTTCCTTTCACAAAACGGAAACTGGTAATGTCTCCCCCAACAGTTTGGCATCCATAAACCCCACTTCTTTCCCAATATGATATATAGCAAACCTTGCCATTGTACATTACCAAATCTCCTGGTATATATCCAACTTTATTCATACTTACTTTCTAAAATAATGTTCTTTACTGCCGTTAAGATACTCTTTACATGTTTCTTTTGTTAGAAACTCATTGTCAGAATAATCATCAAATTTACCCAAACTTACTTGGTGAAAAAGAAATTTTATGTTATTATCGCTATTCTCATATCCTGTAAATTGCAGACTGTTTTGACAAAGACAAAGCCATTCAAGATAAATCTCATAATCTCGCTTAGAGAATTTAAAACCTTTGACATTTCTCTTACACCAACCAAAGTATTTAGGATTCTCTCTGAGAATACTTGTAACTTGTCTTCCTTTATACTTTCCAAAGGTATAAACATTATTATTCATACTTACTTTCTTTTCTCAATAAATATTACATTCTTGCCATCTGAGCGGTCA